>Ga0209475_10000163_pt1 | contig 191446 bp, 168 predicted proteins | sample tdDd471_FD_187128 | JGI IMG/M metagenome (GOLD analysis project Ga0209475, IMG submission 187128) | Marine sediment microbial communities from the Atlantic coast under amendment with organic carbon and nitrate - tdDd47.1 (SPAdes)... | ecosystem: Environmental > Aquatic > Marine > Coastal >... | reverse complement strand
ATTTCAGGTGATGGTGGATGGCGACCACGTCGGTGACGCCGGCGGTCAGCGTCACCCGCGCCCCCACCGGCCGCGCCGTATATCTGTCCAATAACATTCGCGCCTTGTGCGCCACCACGTCATAGGTGCCCTTGCCGCCGACGGTCTTGCGGTTTTTGTCATGAACCGCCTTCGGTCCGTCCATGCTGATCGCGATGCCGAAACGATGCGCGTTGAGATAGTCGATGATCTCCTCGGTCAGCAGGGTGGCGTTGGTCGTCAGCGAGAAGTCGACTTTCTTGCCCAGCGCCGCGCAGCGCGCCTCGGCATAGTCCACCGCCCCCCGGATCAGCGGCATATTGCTCAACGGCTCGCCGCCGAAAAACACCACATTGACCCGGTCGCGGCGCGCGCCCTCCCGGAGCAGCAGATCGATCGATTTCCGCGCCGTGTCCAGCCCCATCAGCTCGCCCTTCGCCGGGGTCGCCAGATCCTCCTTGTAGCAATAGCTGCAGCCCAGGTTGCAGCCGGTATTGACATTGAGGATGATGGTGCTCAGTGGGTAATTCTCGATTTTGACCTTTGGATGATCGGGGCGCGCCGGTCCGTCGCCGCGGATAATGTCCATTTCGAGGAAATCCTCGACCACCTCCAAAATGCGCTCCGGCGCATAGCGGCCGGCAAAGCGGGCCTCCATATCCGCCGGGCTGACCTGCTGTTGCTCCTTGAACAGGTCCAGCACTTCGCCCGACATCCGGTCGAGATCGAAGAGCGACGTCGTCGGGATATGAAATAATATCCGCTTGTCGCCGACATGAACATCATGGGCGTTGCGGGCGATATACTGTAATCCTGCGGTCATCTCTTTTCCCTGATCTGGCGCCCGGGTTAACGTATTGGCGGCCTGTTCCAGCGCTGCACCGTCACGATCAGTTGCGCCGCCCCTTCAATCTCCCGCGCCCCGTCCTTTACCTGAGCGACAATTTTTAAATTGCCGGCATTGTTGGTGGCGTATTTTCGTTCTGGGTTGGGCCCCGCCGCCGCGGGCATGAACCTGCCCTGCGGGTTAATTTTACCGGCGAATTCCACATCCTTCATATGTTCGGCCTCCTCATTAAAGGGAAGCGCCCGCCATGTCGCCGGCATGAACCCTATTTCAATGTCGTCATCGCTGCCGATGATCCCGTCCGCGCCTTTCATATAGGCCATCGCTTCAAACTGGGCGCTGACCGGCGGAGTATTTCCGCCGCCGAGCCGGGCGATGGTCCATTCCGGAAAGACCTTCACGGAATCCACCCGATCATAGATGACAATTTCCGTTTCCACCTGACCGATAGTGACCTTGTAGCGGCCGGGCGCGGCCATTTCATCTGCAGTTATCCGTAGCGATACCATCATATCACTGACCTGGATGACCTGGAGAGAAAGTCCCTTGTCCGCGGCAACTTCTTCTGACAGGCCGATGCCGTAAAAGGCGATTTCCCGGCTTTCGCCCCTGCGAATATAGTCGGCGCTCCGGGCCATCACCTGCGGCGCTGCATCCTCTATCCGAACCGCGTGAAATTCGCCGCCAATGTCATAATGTTCCGCCTGATACCAGCGTCCTTTAAGCGTCCTGCCGTCTTCGGACAGGGCGAAAACCTCCCGGGTTTCCTGTTGACCCAATTCGCCCGACCCGCGCCATTCGTATCCGGTATAGATCACCGACTTGCTGTCGCCTTTCAGCGCCGCGCCGTCAAAACTCCTGAAATCATATTCGGCGATATAATAATCACCGTCCTGCCTGACGGTCATCGTTCCCTCATAGCCGCCGAGGCCGGGCCGGTGGCCGGTAACCCGCCACTTTCCGACCGGGCTTATGGGCGCCGTCGCCCGCCACTCATCCCAGGCGGCAGTCTGAAACGGGTAGAGCTTCGCCAGTTGCCGATAGGTCTTCGTCGTCACCTCCCGCCACCAGTAACGGTCCCGGGAGCGCGCCTGATATTCCAGCGACGGGAATTGTCCGATGTGAAAGTGCATATGCTTCAACCAGTCCCGTTCCGTCCGCCGCTGCAGCCCGTAACGGGCATTGGTGTGACAACGACCGCACAGGGCGTCCAGATCCTCATCGACCGGCGTATCGACAAAATGGGCCCGCTGCTCCAGCACGGGACGAAAGGGCGCCGCCTCGGAAGGCGCCAGGCCATATTCCGCCGCCAGATATCTGATGATGGCGCGTCGGTCCTCTCCGTCCAGCTCCAGGCCGTGCAAATTCTGCATCCGGAAAATGGTCATGTCCCAGCCTTCGGGTGTCTTGCGCACATCGGATATGCGGGCGAGCCCGCCGTTGTCTGTCCGCTCATGACAGGTCGTGCAATAATCATTGACCAGCGCCCGGCCAATTACCTCCCCGGCCATGACCGGAGAACACCCTGTTGACGCGACGAAGAACATTAACCCTGATGCGAAGAAGCAAGCTTTCCCAAACATGAATTTTCCCATATTTCTTGAAATATTTATGCTGTCATTGTACCGAATGCAGCCCTTATCTGAAAGCAAAAGGGCTGCATTCCCTTCAGGCTAAAAATTGTAGCTGAGGTTTACGCCCCAGGTGCGCGGCATGCCGTAATATTGTTCGACCATCCCAAACAGGCCGCCATTGGCCACCGTACCCGACAGATCAAAGGTCTGAACCTTATATTCCTCGTCGGTGATATTTTTCACGAAGAAACGCAGGCTCCAGTCTTGATCACCCCCGGGAAGATAGGTCATCGACGCATTGCCGACAAAATAGCCGTCCTCGGTCAGAGCCTCGGTGCTGAGCAGGCCAAAGGTATGCTCGGACCGGTACTGACCGTCCAGTTGAATCGCCAGCGCTGCATCGCCAATCGGAAATTCATGACGGATCAGACCGTTCAAATTCCATTTCGGAGTCTGCACCGGACGCACGGTCTGTCCGGGCAGGATTGCCTCCACATTCCCCGCCGGTGTATCGATATCCATGGAAATACCCGGAACATCGTTCACATCCGCATCAATATAACCGATACCGAATTGGACATCCATGCCTTCTGTGGGGTTAAGCTGTAACTCCAACTCAAACCCCTTGTTCTTGGCGTCCGCGTTCAGGGTGAAAGTGTCCAGCCCGATGATGGCGAAGGCCTGATAATCATTATAGTCGTAATAATAGGCCGCCCCGTTAAGTCGCGCCCGGCCCTCGGCAAAATCCCACTTAAAGCCGGCCTCATAGGCGTCCAGCGTTTCCGGACGATAATTCATGAACGCGTCGGTGACAAAAATATCCGTCGGCAGAAGCGGCGCATTAAAACCGCCGGACTTAACCCCCCGGTTCCAGCTGGCGTAAATCAGCGCATCTTCGCTGGGGCGATAGTTGACCTGCGCCCGGGCGGACCAGCTTTTATCATGACGCTTGCCGCTATAAGGCGTCAGGGCGTCACCGATTTCAACCGCATTGGGATCAAGGCCATTGACGGATGTATCCGGATACATGTAAAGAACATCGCGGTAAAAATGATCTTTCTTTTCATCAATATAACGGAAACCGCCAATCAGGCTCACCTGATCGTTCAGTTCATATTCGACCTGGGCGAACAGGGACCATGTTTTGACATCAGTCTGGTAGGGGTTCCTGATACTATTGAAACCCAGTTCATCCACGGGGCCAAACAACGCTTCGAACAATCCCGGCATGATACCGCCATTGGTGTCATCAATGTCCAGATCCATATAATAGAAGCCGGTCACCCATTTCATGTTATCTGTTTCGCCCGACAGACGCAGTTCTTCGGAAAACTGCTTGGCGTCCGTGGTCAGGAAGAAACGGAAATATTCCGACGGCGAGGCATCGGAATCCTCAATATAATTGCGGTTCACGGACTGATAATCGGTAATGCTGGTCAATTCAGCCCCGCCGAGGTTCCAGTTTAACGTCCCGGTAAAACCGTAGGTCTCCAACTTGTTGTGTCCAGGGGTGTCATAGTCGCCGGCAAAAACGTCACCGTCATTATCCAGATAATTATTCAGGTTGGTGATCGGCACCGTCGGCGTCAAAATCCCATCCGGATTTTCCGCCGAAACATTCTCGAAGAAACCGGTCCGAATGTCCTGATGACCAAAACGGGCATTCAGCAACAGTTCCACATCTTCATTGGGCGTGAACAGCAGTTGAATGCGCCCGGCTGTTTCATTGGCGTTATTCAGCTTGGTGTCCGGCTGAAGCCGGTTGGTGACATATCCGTCCCCCTGATGGCTGGAGACCGAGGCCCGCACCGCAAGCTTGTCATTCACCGGAAGATTGACGGCGCCCTGAAACTTGATCCGGTCAAAACTGCCATAGGTAATGCTGCCATAGCCGCCAAATTCCGGTCCCGGTTTCGCGGTGACATAATGCACCAGACCGCCGGTCGCATTGCGGCCAAAGAGCGTCCCCTGCGGTCCGCGCAGAATCTCGACCCGTTCAACGTCAAACAGCATGAAGCCGGCGCCGGACATCTGGGAAATATAAACTTCGTCGACATAAACCGCGACCGGACTTTCCACATTGGTGGTGAAATCATTATTGGCGACACCGCGAATGCCGATGGAATAATTGGCTTCGCCGTTGGGCTGCAGGGTGCTAACCCCGGGCGCCATGGAAGTCACTTCCTGGGCATTGGTATAACCCATGGCTTCGAGCTGCTCCCGCGAGAAGGCCGAAATGGAAATACCGACATCCTGGGCCGACTGGGCGCGTTTTTGCGCGGTGACGACGACTTCATCCATCAGCATTTGCGCCGCGGCGGGCTGGACGACAGCCGTTGTTGCAATCATTGCCGCCCCGGCCATCAGCCTCATTCTATGCGATGAAAAGCTATTTCTTATGCGCTTGGTCATGTATTTCTCCCTAAGATTTTTGAGTTATGCAGTTTCTGCGTCAACAGACTTTCCGGCTTTCGCCTTCAATCCGGCAGATTCGCCATTATCACTGACTGTTATGGCTTTCCCATGATCAGAAGAATAATGCCTCACCCCTTCAGAGCCAACCTAGACAAAGGAAGCATAAGTAAAACCCCCTAATACTATAGTATCACTCCAACCCCGTGCTCCGGGGGGGGAATAGGGCTTTTCGTAGACCAGGACAGCTGTATTCAGCTCCCTTAATCTTCATCACAGCAGATTCTCCCTGATGCCAAGGTACAATTTCACCCATATCAATTACGTGGGATAATCCGGACTGCAATACAGAATATGGGAGCATGTGACATGACGACAACAGACCAACTGAGCAGCTTGAGCGAACAGGCCCGGGATTTTTTATCCTCGCCGCGGAAAATGCTGCTCAATGGCGAATGGCGGGAGTCCGCCAGCGGAAAAACTTTCGATACCCTTGACCCCGCAACCGGTGAGACCATCGTCAAAGTGGCTGAAGGCGACAAGGAAGATATTGACCGGGCCGCACACGCCGCCCGCGCGGCCTTTGAGGACAGCCCCTGGTCGCGCATGCATCCCACCGAGCGGGAAAGGCGCCTGCACCGGCTGGCCGATCTGATAGAGGAAAATGCCGATGTCCTCGCGGAGCTGGAGGCGATTGACAACGGCAAGAATGTCGCCATCGCCCGGGCTGTCGACATTCAACTGGCCATTGACTATATCCGCTATATGGCGGGCTGGCCGACCAAGATCACCGGCCATCAGTTGCCGCTTTCCGTGCCCTATGCCCCGGACGCCAAATTCATGGGCTATACCCTGAAGGAGCCGGTCGGCGTTGTCGGACAAATCATCCCGTGGAACTTTCCAGCCCTGATGGTCGCCTGGAAACTGGGCCCGGCGTTGGCCACCGGCTGCACCGTGGTGCTGAAACCGGCCGAAGAAACCCCTCTGACCGCGCTCTATATCGGCGAACTGATCTGCCGGGCGGGCTTTCCGGACGGCGTGGTCAATATCATCCCCGGCTATGGCCATACCGCAGGCGCGGCGCTGACCACCCACCCTGAGGTGGATAAAATCGCCTTCACCGGCTCGACCGAGGTCGGCAAGATCATCGTCAAGGCGGCGGCGGACACCATGAAGAATGTCACCATGGAGCTCGGCGGCAAATCCCCGGCCGTTATCCTGCCCGACGCCGACCTTGATATCGCCATTCCCGGCGCCGCCAGCGCCATTTTTTTCAATCAGGGACAGGTATGCTGCGCCGGCTCCCGCCTGTTCGTGCCGGACAACCTGTATGACCGGGTGGTTGACGGCCTGAGCGACGCCGCCAACAGCATGCAGGTCGGATCTGGCCTCAACCCGGAAAATATGATCAATCCCCTGGTTTCACAAACCCAGTTCGACCGGGTGATGGGCTATATCGAAAGCGGCCGGGCGGAAGGCGCCGAAGTTGTCGCCGGCGGCGGGCGCAGCGGCGACAAGGGTTATTTCGTCAAACCGACCGTGCTCGGCAACACCAACCGGGACATGAAAGTGGTGCGGGAAGAAATTTTCGGCCCGGTGGTCTGCGTCCAGCGTTACACGGATGTCAATGACGTCGCCCGCCTGGCCAATGATACAATTTACGGCCTCGGCGCCAGCATCTGGACCCGGGACGTGGGCAACATCATCAATATCGTCCCCAAAATCAAATCGGGAACCGTATGGGTCAACTGCCATAATATTCTGGATGTCGCCATGCCGTTCGGCGGCTATAAACAATCCGGTTTTGGTAAGGATATGGGCGAAGAAGCCCTCGGGGCTTATCTGGAAACCAAATCCGTATGCATCATGGCGTAAGTATATGGTCCCATGATACGGATACAGGCTTGCATGGTCCTCTCATGATAAAAAGCCTGTTTCTGGTTTCCGGCTTCCGGGCAAGGAGCTTCCTTGCCCGGATTTTTTCTTTCCTCCGGCGCTTTCCTTGCCTACAGTGGGAATGTTAAGGAGAAACAGCAATGACAGCCATTAAAAAAGCCGTGTCCCTGTCCCGCAGTGAACTTGACGCCGTAGAGGAGCTGTATCAGCAATTGTGCGGCGAGGATCCCGATCCGGCGCTTTGCCTGTTTTTCTGTTCGCCGAAATATGACCTGGACCTGTTGGAGCGTGCGCTTTCCAGCCGGTTTGGTGACATTCCCCTGGTTGGCTGCACCACCGCCGGCGAGATCACGCCGCAGGGCTATAAGGAAGACAGCATCACCGGAGTCGCCTTTCCCAAAAATCATTTCAAAATCGTTACCCAGCGCATTGACCGGGTCAGTGAATTCAGGCTTCAGGACGGGGTTGACGCCGGCGAAAGGCTGGTCAGCGACCTGAAAGGCCATTTTCCCCAGGCCAATGGGCATAACACCTTTGCCTTCATGATGATTGATGGGTTGAGCAATGCCGAAGAAAGGGTCACCGCCTCCATTGGCAGCCAGTTGGGCGATATTCCGCTGGTCGGCGGCTCAACGGCGGACAACTGGGACCTGACCGACACCAGCATTTTTCATAACGGTCGGTTTTTACATGACATCGCCGTGATCGTTCTTGTTCATACGACCCTGCCGTTTCAGGTTCATTACACCCACCATTATGTCGCCAGCGACGCCAAGGCGGTGATTACCGAGGCGGATTCCCTTTCCCGCATCGTATATGAAATCAACGGCCTGCCGGCGACTCAGGAATATGCCCGGCTGTGCGGCATTGCGGAACAGGAGCTGAGTATTACGGTCTGCAGCAATCACCCGATCCTGATGAAGATTGGCGGCAAATATTATTCCCGCGGCGTTGTCGAGGTCAACCACCAGGAACATTATATCCGCTTTGCCTGCGCCATCGGCAAGGGGGTGGTCTGCGCCATTGCCCGACCCGCTGATCCGACCACCAATACCGCCCTGCTGTTTCAGAAGATACAACATGACATTGGACCGCTCGAGCTTATTTTGGGTTGTGACTGCGCCGCCCGGAAAATGATCTGCGAGGAGCAGGATCTGATGACGGAGATCTCTCGGATCTATATGGAAAATAATGTCATTGGATTCGCCACGTTCGGCGAACAGTATAACACCATCCACATGAATAATTCCTTCTGTTGCATCGCCATCGGCGCCGCCCCGAACGGAGACGGCGCATGACCGATAAGGAACGGCGCATGACCGATGAGGAAATCAGGCGGCTGATCATGGAAAACGCCCGCCTGAACAAAACGGTGCAAGTGCTGATGGACCGGGTGGAGCAGGAAATGGATCAGCAGCAGGACAGCTTCACCATCTTCCAGACCGCAATCAAGCTGGAGGAAACCGTCAACCAGCGCACCAATGAACTGAGCGACCTGAATAACCGGTTGATGAAGGAACTGGCCGAACGGGAGAAGGTCGAGAAAAAACTGCAGATCGCCAAGAAACAGGCCGAAGAAGCCAACAAAAGCAAAACCACCTTCCTCGCCGCCGCCAGTCACGACCTGCGCCAGCCTCTTAACGCGGCGCGCCTGTTTGTCGGTTCTCTCACCGGGGCGGACATCAGCGATGAAAACGCCCATTATATTTCACGAATTGGCGGTTCTCTGGATGCCCTTGATGACCTGCTGAGCGTATTGCTCAATATCTCCCAGTTGGATTCAGGCGGCATTGTCCCCGGGTTCTGTCACTTCAGGCTACAGGAACTGCTTGACAGGATTATCCCCGACTATGTCCGCACCGGTCAGGAAAAGGGGCTCAGGGTCCGCATGGTCCCCACCTCGAAAATCATCTACAGCGATCCGCGGCTCCTGGAAACCATTCTGCGTAATTTCCTGAGCAACGCCATCCGCTACACCAAGAATGGCGGCGTCCTGATCGGCTGCCGGGGCCGGGGCGACAAGGTCATCATCCAGGTGATCGATACCGGGATCGGCATCAAGGAAAACCAGCTCGAAGACATCTTCGAGGAATTCACCCAGGTTCACGAGGATCGGTCTGTCGGCGGCCGCGGAATCGGACTGGGCCTTTCCATTGTCCGGCGGATTTCCAACCTGCTCGACGCCGGCATTCGGGTCAGTTCCCGCTTTGGCGCCGGATCCCTGTTCGGCATCGTCCTGCCCCAAGGGGAAAAACAAAGCCTCTGCCACCCCTATGCCGACCGATCGGAAGACACCATTCTGCCCGAAAGTCTGGCCAAGCAAATCATTGCCGTCATTGATAATGATGAAGACGTTCTCGAAGGTATGAAAGCCCTCCTTGGCAGATGGAACTGCGAAATCATTGCCGGCCCGTCCGCCGATATTTGCCTGGCGCAGTTAATTGAGCAGGACAAAATTCCCGACATCATCATCGCCGACTATCATCTGGACGGCGATCACACCGGGATCAGCGCCACAGAAGAAATTCGCGCCGAATATACCGGCCTTTGTCCGGCGCCAATCCCGGCGATCATTATCACCAGCGACCGGGACCCGGCGCTGAATATTTTAATGAAACGGAAAAAACTGCCGCTGATTTACAAACCGGTGGCCGCCGCCGCCCTTCATGCCCTGATCAAGCATCTTCTGGCAGGAAATCCGGCCCCTTAATGATTCCAGAGCTTATTCCTGGTTTTTCCCCATCATATTCTTGGCGGCGATCACCGCCTGCAACCTGTTGCTGACCCCGAGCTTGCGCAGAATCGCCGACACATGGGCCTTTACCGTGATCTCGCTGATATTCAGTTCATAAGCGATGATCTTATTGGCCTTACCCTCCGCCAGAAGATCCAGCACCGCCAATTGGCGCGGCGTCAGGACCGACGTCCCCTCCCCTGGACAGGCCTTGTCCGGCCGGGAATTATCCGGTTCAACCAGGCAAGACATGTCGATTGCGCCCAGCGCTTCGGTCGGAATATAGCTGCTGCCCGACATGACAAGACGAATAGCGTTTTTCATCACCTCCTGAGAGGATGATTTCGGCAGATACCCCATGGCGCCGTAAGAAAAGCTCTCCCGGACGATGTCAACCTGATCCGTAGAGGATACGATCACCACCGGAACGGAAGGCGCCTTGCGGCGGATTGTCACCAGGCAGGAAAAACCGTCCGCCCCCGGCAGGTTGAGATCCAGCAAAACAAGATCGAACAGCGGCCCTGCATCAAGCGCCTCCAGCGTTTCATGCACGGTGGTCGTACAGATGCAATCGGACCCGGCGGGGAAAATATCCAGCACCACCCCTTTCAGGGCTTCATGGAAAAGCGGATGATCGTCTGCAATTAATATGCGTTTTATGTCCGTCACGGTAATCAAGCCTTTGCAGGCGTCCTTGAAATATCCGCCTCCTGACCTGATACTATATGAAAATTAACTGCCCAAACAATGTTTATATTGTTCGCGCAGGGCAATTTCCTTGATCTGCCTGTCGCCGCCAGCCGCATTTCGGATCAGGAACGAGAGATCAGCTGATCATTGTCTTGCATCCGTCCCGCTAAGGTCATTGGCTTCTTGCTCCTGCCATTTTGAATATCTTTATGCGTTCATTTATGTCTCCCTACGGGAAATCATACGCGACATAGAGTTCAGTGACTATAAGACCAAGAGTTAAGCAATAATTTTACTTCTCCACCTTTGGTATTAATAGGTCCAGACCCTAAGGTTATTTTTTTGTATTTTACCTGAATCCTAAGAACAAGCTCAAGAAAACCGGAATCACAATGCCATTGACCTGGTTCATGGTAAAAAATGACATAGAGCAATATCAAACTAAATTGTTTAAATAAGCATGGTTAAATTTAAAAAAGCGGGTGACAGGATATCCCTTCCCGCCACCCAGTGTTCCCGTCAAACCCTGATAATCAGCAGGGATTGAACGACGGAGGAACCTGCCCCTTTTTTTGATCAGTGCTTTGTTTTTTCTTTCAAATTGGCCTTATGCAACTCGCGCAATTTCCGCCAGCGTTTATATTGTTCGGCCTTTTCCGGAGCCGGGTCTTCAACGCCTCTGAGCCAGAAATTGAACCAGTCGAGGTTGCGCCGGTACACCAGATATTTGTGAGCCGGTTGCCATTTGACATGATACTCATCGGGATAAATGATCATTTCTACAGGCTTCCCGGCGTCCTTCAAAGCATTGTAATTGAGCATGGAATAATAGGCTTCCCGGTCCGCCACCTGCAGCAGATATGGCGTGTCAATCCTCTCCGCATTGGTCTCTATGGAAAATTTATGCCGCATGTCATATCCCTGTGCGCTGAACGGCGGCCCGCCAAATATTTCATCATACAACTTGCCAAGATTAGACGATGTGGAATATGTATGGTTTGGCGATGTTGTGATACTATAAGCCGCCGAGGCCGCCGCGTAATCTCTGGCCAAAAGTGCGCTGTCAAGAATCGCCGAGCCGAAACTTAGCCCGGATATACCGACCCGATCCGGGTCGATGATGCCGCGGTTGATCAGATTATCGACCATATTTTCCAGCGCCGTCGCCGGACCACGCTGTATAATGACATAATGGTAATTTGATATAAATCCTTCCAGAGGGTCGTTAATTCTGTCGGGGAGAATCATATCTGTCGTACCAAAACTCAATACCGCCATGCCATTTTGGGCATAGACATGGATCGGCTGCTCATCGCCCACGCCGCCGCGCAGGAAGCCGCCCGAGCGATATTGCACAATAACCAGCGGGTACCTTTCGCCCTTTTGGTAATTTTTCGGATAGACCAGGTGGGCATGGGCCAAGTTGCCGTAATCATCCTCGCCAAAGATTTTCTCGATTTTGGTAAATTCGAACTGCCGAAATTCAGGATTCATGTCAACAAGGGGGGTAATCTTGCCATTGTCAACATCAACCGACACAATCTTGCGCGGCGAGGTCCAGCTTTCATGACCGCAGATCAGCCGTTTCTCCGTCTGCGCGCAACTGTAAAAGCGATCGTCACTGCGGTGAATGGTCCGCAAGCCTTTCTCGCCCGGCGTCCAGCCGTAAAAAGAAGAAAGGGTGCCCCGCCTGCCGTCCCGGACATGGAAGATGACTTCCTTGCCGTCGGGGCGCCACCACAACCCCTGAATGCGCGAACTGGTGCAGGCCTCGGCCGGACAGCGGATGCTTTTGTTGTCTTTGCCGGAGACGGTCACCACCATCGGCGGGATGGGACCTTTAAAAATCTCGGGATCGTCATTTTCGATCCAGGCCAGGCGCCGGCCGTCCGGTGATGCGGTTTTCATACGGGCCGTCTGATCCAGCCGGAACCCCTGTTGGTAGAGAGCTTGCGGACTATCCTCCTGCGCATAATATTCCTCAATCTCGGCCTCGGTCGCCTCCCGTTCCTCCCCCGATTTGATGTCATAGGCCCAGATGGTCAAGAGACAGGCGTGGGCTCTATTTTGGTCAGGCGATTGATAGCGTTTCCGGCCATCGCTACAGGGAGGGAACTGGGGGCCAATCACAGGATAATAATCCGGCGGCTCTTTCTGCAAATAGCCCTTTCTGTTCTCTGCCGTGATAAGATTTTCAAGTTCCGCCCGGGTGCGGCCGATGGCGAAAAGAAGCTTCGCTCCATCTGGCGATATTTTAAGATTCTGGACATCGCCGGCGTTTTCTGTCACTTGTTTTTGCCCCGGCCGGCCCCGGGAACTGCGCCAGATTTGAATCGCTCCCCGATGTTTCTTCGTGAAATAGATCTCTTCGTTGTCGGGCGACCAGACGATCTCACCGGGGGCGAACTGTCCGACATCGCGAAGGACGGGTTCAACGCCGTCCGCCACCCGTGTTGCCTTCGCATTGGGTTCTGTCGGGGCCACATACCAGCCAACTGTATGACTGTTGGTGTCTTTATCGGCCTGTATGGTTTGAAAGGCGATATGGTTGCCGTCCGGGGACAGGGCCTGCGTTTTGATGTCACGTATGGCGGACAGGTCATCTATGGTGATGCCGCGCTTATCATCCGATGCGGCAAAAGCCTGCTCATTCAGACCGCAACAAAAAACGAGCAGGGATAACAGAACCCAACGGGTGATATTAAGTCGTGCGATATATTGTGAATTCATTCTGCAAAATCCTGAAAGTTTTATCTGGTTGATTGTAGAAGACCTGGGTTCCCTAACAGGCGGTTGAAAAAAGGTATTCTCATTGTCATTCCGGACGAATGCACCGCTCCCCCCCCTTTCCTCATCTTCGGGCTTGACCCGGAGATCCATCATGACATCTCAACTTACTCTATATCCGGATTCTGGATTCCCGCCTTCGCGGGAATGAGGAAGAAGGGCCAGCAATGAGAAAAAAGAACCAGGAATGGAGGGAAAGGGGCGCATCCGGATTCCCCGCCTGCGCGGGGAATGACGAAAGAGGAAGCGGGAACCTCGCATAAATATCACCATTTCTTGGTGATCTGGAAACTTAACACCCGTCCATTTGGATTATGGGCGCTGGGGTCAAAAAAGATATTTGTGTTTGTCCTGAGGGCCGCCAAAAAAGGCGGGTCCTGATCAAACAGATTAATAGCGCTTAAGGTGAAGGTCGTGTTATCCAGGATGCCGCCGTCAAAACGGTCTTCCGTATTATAGCTGATGGTCAGGTTGGTCGTGGTCCAGGAATCAACCGTTACACTCGGGTCCACCCTGTTATCCTCATAACTGTCGACATAATTAAGGGTAAGGTTGGCGGTAAAACCTTCATAGCTCCACGAAACACCGCCGTTCATCCGTAACTCCACAGGATTTTCAATCGTGCCGACAAAGTCAACGACAGGGTCTGTCGCCAAGGCCTGATTTATAAACTCGAACAGATATGTCCCGCCAAGCGAAAAATTCCAGCTTCCCGCATTCGCCATATCCAGCGCATAGGACACCGAAAAGTCAAGACCGGTGGTCTTGTTGCGCGCCAGATTTTTGACAATGCTGTCAAATATCACATCCGCATCCGCGAAATCTGCCGGCGGGCCAAAACCGGGAAAAGACGTAAAGTTTAGAACGAAGCCGAAGTCATCCAGTGACGCCAGGAAAGCAGCATCAGGACCATTGAAATCAATAAAGGGGAAGAAATTCGGGTCATTGAGCGGCGGCGGGAAATCGCCTGTCAGCAAACCGATTCTGTCTTTATAGTCGATATTGAAATAGGTCACGCTGACATTAAGCCCCGGAACGGCGACCGGCTGCAGATCGAATCCCGCCGTCCAAATGGTGGCCGTTTCCGGCTGAAGATTTTTATTTGAATCGCCAAATAATTGAATAACCAGGCTGGTTCCCGTCGGAGACATATCATTTGGAATACCGTTGACCAAGATTGCAGAATTGAATGTTTCGTCCAATTCGTTTAGAAGGGGGGCACGGAAGGAGGTGCCGTAGGTTCCCCTTAAATTTAACCCCTCTACCGGCGACCACAGCACCCCGAATTTGGGGTCGGTCGAGGAGCCGAAATCACTGTATTCTTCATACCGGCCGGAAATGCTGACCTCCAGCTTCTCCACCCCCGGCATCCGGTTGCCTTCGCTGACAAGCGGCAGATGCAGCTCGCCGAAAATAGCATAAACATCGCGGTTGCTATCATCAATACCACCAAAGATCATACTTGGGTCGACGGATAAATCGACATCTCCGAATTTTTCGTGCCGAAAATGCCCGCCAACCGCCAGTTTGGCGTCACCGCCTGGCATATGAAACAGAGCCCCGTCAAGATTAAGGTCCGCCGACAAGCTCTCTGACGCCCGCGTCAGGAAAGTATTCTCACTTTCATCCTCATCCTGATCCCGGCTCTTACTGATATTTTCACTGCGGCTATAGTTGCCGACCAGTTCCGCCAGCCAGCCATTGCCGATACTGCTGTCCAGATCCAACGCGGCCCCCAGGGTGCCGCCATATTGCTCACCTTCTCCGTCACTGATGATGGCAGGAACAGAGGTGTTAAGAAAATTGTTTCTGCTGCTATCGCGTGTACTGTAGTAGGCGGTGGTAAATACTTCCAGATTCTCCGTCAGCTTTTGCCCGCCGGTAAGGAAAAAACTATGCCGCTCCTGTTCCGGCACCAGATCATTTGGCACAGGGGCATTTTCTGTAAAACTGCGGTCCCTGGTGTCAAGATTGTCCCGGTGAGAATATTCATAGGAAATCAGGCCATAGCCCCGGCCCCAGGTTCTGCCAAACGTCTGACCGATAGTTATTTCTTCTAATCCGCCCCCCGTCGCTCCGCCATAGCGGACCCGGGTTTCGGCGCCGTCATAATCCTTGCGCATCTTGAAGTTAACCACCCCGCCCACGGCGTCAGAGCCGTAAATCGCCGACGCCCCGTCGGTCAAGACCTCCACCCGCTCAATGGCGGACAAGGGAACCATCGAAACATCAACAAAGCTGCCATCCAAGCCGGCCGGCGCCAGACGCTGGCCATTCAACAGCACCAAGGTCGATACATTGCCCAGACCGCGCAGATTAACGCCCGTACCGCCACTTATATTATTGAATGCTCCATTTTCAAAGGAGAATTGGTCTGTACTCTCTGAAATCCCACCGTTAAAATTCTGCGGCAGGCTTTGAATGAATTGCGGCAGGGTTGAATAGCCTTGAATATCAATATCGCCGCGATCATAGGTGAATACCTGCGACCCTGCCGCCCCCGCGCCGCGGATATGGGAGCCGGTGACCACGATCTCTTCAAATTCGACTTCCTCTTTTTTCTTATCCTGCTCTTCATCGCCTTCAACAAGGTTGCTTTGATAATAGGCATCATCGTTCAGGGAGATCTTCTCAAAACCGCTATTATCCCGGTTTTTCTTCTGATCGTTGATATAGATATTTCCCTGATCGTCAATTTCATAATACAGGCCCGTGCCCGCCAGAATGCGGGACAAGGTTTCCGCCGTGGAATAGGCGCCCGAGATATGATTGGACTGTTTGCCTTTTAATTTTTTTGAGGAAAAAATGATGTTAAGGCCGCGTTGCCGGGCGATTTTGTTCAGGGCGATCGCCAACGGTTGCTCTTCCAAGGCGATTTGCTTCACCTCTCCTGCGGCCCCGGCTGTCGCGCCATATGTCGCCATGATCAGCGCCCAGCCGGCCGTGGACAACAGAAACCGTCTCAGCTTTCCCGAAAAGCAGGACGGATATAAGGGGGGCCTGGAACAGGATGTGGCCGCATCGCTCAACTTCTGCATTTTATGTCTCCCTGTATTTAAATTCTTGTATTTATTTCTTTGTGATTATTCCCTTGAAGGGCCATGACCCTTCCACAAGACTTAAACCGTCAGGGAGCTGCAAAAACCTCCACTCCGTTTTAAATATTTTTCAAATTTTCTTTTCCCGCTTTGGCATCCTGGCCGGAGATCAGAATTATCCTGGCCGGATCCCCCCCGACTTCCACCAGATTGAAATGCTTCTTGATCATCACCAGCGCCGCCGGAATATCGGTCGGCACCACGGCCGTGATCAGTTCATCGCTGCGACTCAGGTCCTGCAAAATAATCTCGCGGGCCGAATAACGATTGAGCTCCTTAATGACGTCGGACAGGCTTTTGTCTTCGAAAAAAATCTTATGTTGCTGCCAGGCTGTCACATGAAGGGAATCCCGCTGCTTCACCTCGGAAATGCCCTGCGCCGTTACCGCCACATAGGCCGCATGTATGTCGTCTGTTTCGAGGATCACAGACGCCTTTTCCGAATCTTTTGTGCTGTGGGGCGCGGCTGGTAATTCATTCTCCGGGCTTATTTTCCGCACCCGGACCCGGCCTTCGATCAGATTGATATAGAGACCGTCATCGGTCTTATGAATATCAAATTCCGTGCCAAGGGCCGTGACCTGCCCCAGGCCGGCGGAGACCACAAACGGCCGGTCCGGATTTCTGGCAACGGTAAAGGTTGCCTGGCCTGAGCGCAGGATAATCAGTCGTTGCTTATCATCATAGGCCACCGTCACGATGGTTTTGGTGTTGAGCTTCAGGACCGACTGATCCGCCAAAGTGACCTGTTTTAGCTCCCCCGCGCCGGTCTGATAGGTCTTGCCGGAAGGGCCAAAGTCGCCGAATTGAAGCACCACCAGCACGACAAGTGCGGCAAATGAGGCCATCAGGACACCCTTTACGGGGCCTCCCGGCATCCCCTGGGCCCACCATGCAACCAGCCGCCTGCGCCAGACCGGCTTTTCCCTGCCCCGGGCCCGAGGTCCCGTCATGGCCTCCTTGCGATAGAAGGCCTTCATCAAAGGGTCATCCGTAAACTCCCGGGCCTGCTCCATCACCTCGCATATGGCGTCATATTTGTCCCTGTGGTCCTGACTTTCCGCCAGCCAGTCATGAAATTCCCTGACCACATCCGGATCGCCGTCGCCGTGATTGATCCGGGTGAACCAGCGCACGGCGTCCCGCTCCACGCGATCAAACTTATCTTCGGACAGGGGGCTGTTCTGTTCCGTCATGACATTTCCTTCATAATTTTATTTACCCTTTCGATCGCCTTGATCATATGTTTCTCAACGGTGCTGACGGATATCCCCATCTGTGCCGCCACCTCACGATGGCTATAGCCATAAACCCGGTGCAGCAGAAAGACCTGCCGGCACCGGGGCGGCAGGCCGTCGAGGTTTCTCTGGAATTCGCTTAACCGGTCCTTCCCTTCCAGCACCCGGTCCTGCAGCGGCGCGTCGGCGGCCAGATCCTGGGTCCCCGGCGCATTTATATCAGCGGTTTTATGACGGCTGCGCCACCGGAAGCGGTCCGCCACCATATTCTGGGCTATTTTGAAGACAAACCAGCGGCTGAAATCCGTTTGCGGGCGGCCCTTGATTTCAACCAGGCGCCTGAACAGGGCCTGGACATTATCTTCCGGGTCCTCATCCGCCGGCAGTTTAAGCCTGAAGAAATGCAGGAGCGGTTTGCGGAAGATGCTGTAAAGCGCCGCAATATCCCCCTCCCCGTTGAGCGCAGCCCCCTCACCCGTCGCCCTGTCACAGGGAACGGGTTGCGCCCGGGTCTGCTGTTGATCTGTTTCTTCGCTTTCTTTCACCAGGTCGCGCCTTCCCGCATGGGCCGCCATGCATGTCCCCCTTGATCTGATAATTATACCAGATTTAGCCGTATTTTTCATGCCGTGCTCCATGACGATAGCCGTGTTCCATGACGATGATTGTGAGATCATACGTCTCCCCACCCCTTAAACCGACAGGGCGCCCCAAAAACCTCCACTCTGAAATCGTGATTTTCCAATCTGCGCCGGGGGCTTTTTGGTGAAAATTTTCTGAAATGAGAAAAATGCGTTATAATTTCTGTGGTTTACGGCTTTTTTGAATTTAAGGACAAGGTCAGCCCGGCGTCGATGAAAAGAAGATCACTCTTGCTATGCCTGATGTTCAGCCTCTCGTTACCGTCCATGGCAACGGCATATGGGTCAGACTGGACAGAAAAAAAGCTGGGCGCCGTCATCATAAAGGCCGACAAGGCCGCCCGGCACAATAAATGGGCCCGCGCCATAAGCTTCGGCGAACAGGCCGTGTCCGCCAGCCGGGAGCTCGACCGGAAATATTTGTCCCGCTATATCAATCTGCTGAAAAATCTCAACAGCTATTACGACCAGGCCGGCAGGCTCGACGAAGTCCCGCAAAGGGTGGAAGAGGCCTACAGGCTGTCGTCAGAGCATTTGGGCCGTGATCATCCGACCACCATAAAATGCCGGGCGCTGTATTATAAGATCCTGATTGCAAATTCCCGTTATCAGGACGCCATTCCCCTGATGAAAGAAAATATTGAGACCAGCCGGACATTCCCACAGGCGGGCTATGAAATATTGAAATACCTGTCGAGGCTCGCGTCATTATATGCGCTCACGGACCAGTTCGCTCAAGAAGAGGCAACGTTGCTCGAGCTCCTGAACCTGAATACAAGGCTCTTCGGCAAGGACGATAAAGACAATATCAAAACGGTCAGAGACCTGGCCAACAATTACTGCCGCCAAAGAAAATTTGCCGCCTTTGACAAGCTCATGAAGGACCATGATCTCAAATATGTCTGTTGATCCTCGCATAAGCCATTCCTTGAAAAAGCGATCTCTTATTCATGCTGCTTATGCGCAAAGTGCGCAGGGGAATTTAACATGATAACATCGCCCCTCTGTTATGAAGCAAAAGACGAATTCAATTTGGAGGCTCATGATGGGTGTCATCGTTATCGCAGGATACAAACCAAAAAACGGGAAATGCCGCCCGCGATAGAAGGGAATAGAAAATGAGGGCAAAACCAAGGCAACTTATTGGTTTTATTTATTTTCTGATAGATCCCGAGTGATGCGGAAAGGCATCGGCCTATTCCCATTCGATGGTGCCGGGTGGTTTTGAAGTGATGTCATAAACCACCCGGTTGATGCCCCGGACCTCGTTGATGATGCGGGTTGACACCCGGCCGAGAAACTCATGGTCAAAGTGGTAATAATCGGCGGTCATGCCGTCGGTCGAGGTCACCGCCCTGAGCGCGCAGACATAATCATAGGTCCGCGCGTCGCCCATCACGCCGACGGTGCGCACCGGCAGCAGCACGGCGAAGGCCTGCCAGATCACGTCATAAAGCCCGGCGTTTTTGATTTCCTGCAGGTAAATATCGTCCGCTTTACGCAGAATATCGCATTTTTCCGCTGTGATGTCGCCCGGAATGCGGATCGCCAGCCCCGGCCCCGGGAAAGGATGACGGCGGATAAAGGCCTCCGGCAGGCCCAGTTCCCGGCCCAGCTCGCGCACCTCGTCCTTGAACAGTTCGCGCAGAGGCTCCACCAGAGCCATATTCATCCGTTCCGGCAAACCGCCGACATTGTGATGCGACTTGATGGTGACGCTCGGCCCGCCGATGAAGGAGACGCTCTCAATCACATCGGGATAAAGCGTGCCCTGCGCCAGAAAGTCCGCGCCGCCGATTTTTTTGGCCTCCGCATCAAACACATCAATAAACAGGCCGCCGATGATCTTGCGTTTCTGTTCCGGGTCATTCACCCCACTGAGCTTGCCGAGGAACAGTTCACTGACGTCCTTGTGAATAAGGTTAATGTTATAATGATTGCGGAACAGGTCGACCACCTGTTCGGCCTCATTGAGCCGCATCAGGCCATGATCGACAAAAACACAGGTCAACTGATCGCCGATCGCCTCATGCAGCAGCACGGCGACGACGGAACTGTCAACCCCGCCCGACAGGCCGCAGATCACCCGACCCGATCCCACCTGCTTGCGGATGGCGTCAATCGCCGCATCCTTGAAGGAAGCCATGGTCCAGTCGCCCTTAAGCCCGACAACCCTATGGACGAAATTGGCGATGATTTTGGCCCCGTCCGGCGTGTGAACCACTTCCGGATGGAACTGCACGGCGTAAAATTTCCGCCCCTCGTCGGCGATCGCGGCATAGGGGGCATTGCCGCTGGTGGCGGTGACGACAAAGCCCGCCGGCAACGCAATCACCTTGTCGCCGTGGCTCATCCACACCTGATGACTTTCGCCCCTGGCCCAGACGCCGTCGAACAGGGCGCAATCCTCTTTAATGTCGATAAAGGCCCGGCCGAATTCCTTTTCCTCGGATTCGCCGACTTTGCCGCCGAGCTGTTCGCACATGGTCTGCTCACCGTAGCAGATGCCGAGCACCGGCACGCCCATGGTGAAAACCGCTTCCGGCGCCCGCGGCGATTCAATGCCGGTGACCGAGCTTGGCCCGCCGGACAGGATAATGCCGGCCGGGTTAAAGCCGGCGAGAATTTCCGCCGCCTTGTTAAAGGGGACGATCTCCGAATAAACGCCGCTTTCCCGCACCCGGCGGGCGATCAACTGGGTGACCTGGGAGCCGAAATCGATGATGAGTATTTTATCTGTCATGCCTGAAAGTACCTTGCCGTAAAATAGTTGTCCACCGGATATAGGCCATCTTTTAACCCGCTTTTTCCAGTATCGCCACAAAAAACCCATCGACGCCATGACGATGAGGCGACAGCGCCAGACATTCGGGCAACGCGGATAATGTCCTCAGTTCAGGGCCATGGTCGGCCTGATACAAACTTCTGTAGGGCAGCAGCCGGGCGTCCCCATGCCCCTTGAGAAAATCCGTCACCTGCTGTTCGTTTTCATCCTCCAACAGGGAACAGGTCATGTAGATCATGCGCCCGCCCGGCTTGACGAAGCCCCAGCCTTCGGCCAGAAGATTTTTCTGAATCCGGCAATATTGAGCCAATTTGTCCGGCGTCAGCCGCCATTTGGCCTCCGGATTGCGCCGCCAGACGCCGCTGCCGCTGCAGGGCGCATCCAGGATCAGCCGATCCATGCGCCCGCGATGTTCCGCCAGGATTTTCTGCCGCTTGCCGCCGGCGGTGTCAATATGCCGGACCTGCAGAATCCTGGCGTCCGCCCTTTTGGCCCGGGGCTTGAGATCCTTCAGGCGATGCCGGTTATTGTCAAAGGCGTAAATCTGGCCCTTATTGTCCATACAGGCCGCCGCCGCCAGGGTCTTGCCCCCGGCCCCGGCGCAAAGATCCATCACCTGCTGGCCCGGCCGAATATCACAGAGCGCGACCGCAAGCTGGGCCGCCTCATCCTGAATTTCGACCAGGCCGTCGCGGTATATCGCCCAATCGTCAATCCGCGGATTGTGCTGCAGGATCAGGGCCGTCGCCGCCCAGTGGCCTTTTTGATAGGAAATCCCCCTGGCCTGCAGAAATTCCTCGACTTCCGGCACAGAGGTTTTTCCCATATTGACGCGCAATTCAAAGGGCGCCCGGCCGTTGAGGGCCGCAAGTTCCCCGGCCAGATTTTCACCGAACCGGGCCTGAAGCTTCTCTTCCAGCCACGCCGGATAATTCAATTCATGATGAATCTGCTTTTCGTAATCCTGCGTAAGAAACTGCCGCTCGTCATCGGTGATCGGCGCCGGCGCGTGATCCGCGCCGCTGAATAACGCCTCCAGCGCCGCCGCGTCCATATCCTCTTTCAGGGACAGCAGAATCATTTTCCGAATATCGCCGTCCGCCACCTCCCGCAGGAAGCCCCAGTCGCGAATGACCAGATACACCCGGTCGGTGATCGCCCGGCGATCCCGCGATCCCGCATAACGCCGTTTGCGGAAATATTTGCGGATCAGCACATCGGCGGACGGCCCGTCATTCGACAGGCTTTCCGCCACCTGGCCGATGATTTCGATGGCGGCCTGAATGCGGGCTGGTTCAATCATTTTGATGCCTCAGGAAGAAGGATAATTCGGTGATTCCCGGGTGATCGCCACATCATGAACATGGCTTTCCCGCAGGCCGGCCGACGAAATCTTGACAAATTCGGCCCGCTGGTGGAAATCGGCGATGGTCGCGCTGCCGGTATAGCCCATGGCGGCCCTGACGCCACCGACCAGTTGATGGATCATCTCGCCGACACTGCCCTTGAACGGCACCTGGCCCTCAATGCCTTCCGGCACCAGTTTCAGGCTGTCGGTCACTTCCTGCTGGAAATAACGGTCGGCCGAACCGCGGGCCATGGCGCCCAAGGAGCCCATGCCGCGATAGGCCTTATAGGACCGCCCCTTATAGAGGAAAACCTCACCGGGGGATTCGGCGGTTCCCGCCAGCAGGGAGCCGACCATGACCGAATTGGCCCCGCCGGCGATCGCCTTGGCGATGTCGCCCGATGTTTTCAGGCCGCCGTCAGCGATGACCGGCACCCCTTCCTTGTGGCCGACCTCGACCGCTTCCATGATCGCGGTGAGCTGCGGCACGCCGACGCCGGCGATAATCCGGGTCGTGCAGATGGACCCCGGGCCGATGCCGATCTTGACCGCATCCGCCCCGGCGTCGATCAGGGCTCTGGTGCCGGACGCCGTCGCCACATTGCCGCCGACCAGCTGGACATTGCCATAATTCTTTTTGATTTTTTCGATCGCCTGCAAAACGCCGCGGGAGTGGCCGTGGGCCGTATCGACAATCAGCATGTCAACGCCGGCGTCAATCAGGGCTTCCGCCCGGGCGTAACCGTCATCGCCGACCGAGGTCGCCGCCCCGACCCGCAACCGGCCGTCACTGTCCTTACAGGCGCTGGGATGCAGGCGAGCCTTTTCAATATCCTTGACCGTGATCAGGCCGATACATCTGTAGAGGTCGTCTACCACCAGGATTTTCTCAATCCGGTGCTTATGCAGCAGCAGTTTGGCCTCTTCCATGCTGACGCCCGGCTTGACCGTCACCAGATTTTCACTGGTCATCAGTTCCTTGACCGGCTGGTTCATGTTGGTCGCGAAACGAACATCCCGGTTGGTGATGATCCCGACCAGCTTCCCGGTCCGTTCCTCGACAACGGGGATGCCGGAGATTTTCTGTTCAACCATCAGGTCCAGCGCCTCGGCCAGTGTCTGGTCCGGGTAAATGGTCAACGGATCAATCACCATGCCGGATTCGAATTTTTTGACCTTGCGGACTTCGGCGGCCTGTTCGGCGATGGTGAAATTCTTGTGAATCACGCCAATGCCGCCAAGCTGCGCCATGGCGATCGCCATCGGCGCTTCGGTCACCGTATCCATGGCGGCCGAAATCATCGGAATGTTCAGATGAATTTCCTTGGTGACATAAGTATTGACGTTCACCTGGCCCGGCAGGACATCCGACGCCTGCGGAACAAGCAATACATCATCAAAGGTGAGGGCTTCACGGATATTCATTTCGACTCCTGTAGTAGGTAAGGCAAAAAAAAATATCCCGCTGTTGTAACTAAATTACATTATCATCAGGAAAGGTTGGTTGCAGATAGCAGGTATTGGCCCAAAGGTCAAAAAGAAAGCGCAAAAATCACCATTTTTTGCCCCTCACCCCTTCAGGCCGCCCTTCCTGTAGCCCTGCGCCACCAGATAGGTCTCGGCGGATTCCGACCGGCTGGCCGGCGGCTTGAAATGACGAACCGACCTGAAACAGCTTTTCAGTTCGGCGAGCAGATCCTGATCCGCACCGCCGCGAAAGACCTTGGCGACAAAAACGCCGCCTTCGGCCAGATTTTTCTTGGCGAAATCAAAGGCGATCTCGACCAGGGCCAATGTCCGGATATGATCGGTCTGCTGATGACCGGTGGTCGCCGCCGCCATATCGCTCATCACCAGGTCGACCGGACCGTCGAGCAGCGCGCCCAGCTTGGCTTCCGCCTCATCGGTGGTGAAATCCATCTTGAGGAAAGTGGCGCCGTCGATCGGCTCGACATCCAGCAGGTCGATACCGACGACTCTGGTGTTCTTGCCACATTTTTTCAGGGCCGCCTGGGTCCAGCTGCCCGGCGCGGCACCCAGGTCAACAATGGTTTTCGCCTGTTTCAGGAAGCCGAATTTCTCATCGAGTTCAAGCAGTTTAAACGCCGACCGCGCCCGGTAACCATCGCGATGGGCCGCATCGACATAAGGGTCGTTCAATTGCCGCTGCAGCCAGCGCACCGACGAAATCTTGCGCCCGCGCGACGTTTTCACCCGAAATTTCTCGCCCCGGGTCAGACCGCGGGGATCGGTTTTTCTTTCCTTGCCTGTTCGGGTCAGCTTTGGTTTTTTGATCACCGGTTGGCCTCCCTGATTTTATCCGTCCCTGAACTTTGGGGCCCAACTATCCGGGAATTGTTTTTCTGATTTTTTTTGCGGGTCTTTTTTTGCAGCGTTGCGTGATGACTGTCCGTCGTCCTGACTTTTGATTTTACGGAGTCCTTACGGGCGTCCTTGCGGGCCGACGACGGCCGCCGCCGGTTCCGGGGCTTGCCGCGCGGCGCATGGTCCCGCATCATATCCAGCAGCATGCCCTCCCGAATGCCCCTGTCCGCCACCCGGATCCGCCCGATGGGCCATAAATCCATAATGGTTTCCAGAATGGCGCATCCGGCCACAACAAGGTCCGCCCGGTCCGCTCCGATGCTTTTCAGCGCGACGCGCTCCTCATAATTCAGGATCGCGAGCTTCTGGCATAAATCCCGGATACGGCCGCTATCAACCCAGGCGCCGTCCACCCGGTTGCGGTCATAGCTGTCGAGATCCAGATACATGCTGGTCAGGGTTGTGATTGTCCCCGACGTGCCCAGCAACTGAACCTGGCCCTTCTCCACCAGGCCCTGCATGTTGTTTTTCTGCTCGAAAGGCTTGACGCCCTGCAGAATGGTCTGCTTCATTTCGGCATAATGGGCGGCGGAAATGGATTCCATCGTGCCGTATTTCTCCGACAGATTGACCACGCCGAAAGGCACCGATGTCCAGTCGAGGATCTCCGGCAGGCCGTTGCGCCTGATCTTCACCCAGATCAGTTCCGTGCTGCCGCCGCCAATATCAAAAACGATCGCGTTGGAGAATTTCCGGTCCAGCAGCGCCTTGCAGCCCAGCACCGCCAGCCTGGCCTCTTCCACCGGATCAATTATATGGAGCTTGATCCGCACCTCTTTTTCTACCCGTTCGATAAATTCATCACAATTTTGCGCTTCGCGGCAGGCCTGTGTCGCCACATTGCGCATGTGAGTGACCCCGCGCCGCTGCATTTTGGCGACGCAGATATTCAGGGCGTCGATGGTTCTGTCAATCGCCGCGGCGGACAGGGTTCCGTTCCGGTTCAACCCTTCGCCAAGACGCACGATGCGCGAAAAGCTGTCAATGACCCTGAAGCCGTTCGCCGTCTGCTGGGCGACCAGCAGGCGACAGTTGTTGGTGCCCAGATCAATGGCGCTATAGATATTACTGGAGACCGGTTTTTGCTGCTGCGCGCTATGCGGGGACGGCCGGGCCGATTTCCGCCCCTTGCGCCAGCGTTTTTTCGGTTCGCCCGGCCCTTTGCCCTCCCCCCGGGGCACAGGGACGTTCGGTCCGGCTGTCGTTTTCTTCTCGGGATTGGGCCGCGGCGGTCTTTTTCGCTTTCGGGGTTTTGCGTCCTCCGCTTTTGCCCTCTCTGGTTTTGATTGCGAAACAGATTGAGAAATGCCAGTTCCCCGGTTTTTATCTGTGCGGCAATCGTTTTCTACGCTCATGGCAGCATTTATACTCAAAAAAATAGGCCCGTTTCCCAGAAAGCTGGCAGGTAATTATATTTTTATATAATGTGTATGGACCAGCACCAACCAAAAAAGCCAAAAATTTTTCTGGACGTCATCCAAAAAATGATTATATAAGGCCCACACATGCTTTCAGCATCTGATCCGGAGTAGTTTAATGGTAGAACTATGGACTCTGACTCCATCAGTAGTGGTTCGAATCCACTCTCCGGATCCAATTTCCAAAAATTACGCCAAAAAATATTTTTATAACTTTGCCTCATTGGCTTAACGTCATATGTTGTATAAGCTTTAGGGTCTGTTGACAATTAAGGTTAGGACGTTGGCGACCCACTTTTACAGCAGTCGTCCTTGAATATACCGGTATGTCCTGCGTCCTCCTGCTTAAAATTGGGCCATTCCGGCCAAACCAACGCCCTAACCTTAATTGTCAACAGACCTGGGAAAAGGGAAAATATATTTTATATAGGGAAAACAAATGACCCCAACTGATAATACTGATGCTAACTCACAAAAGGGCCATTTCTGGTTTAAAATACCACTTTGGAAACGAATTATTGCTGCTTTAATTCTAGGCGCTATCATTGGCAGCATATGGGGTGAAGGCGCCGCCAACATCAAATGGATTGGCGACATATTCATTCGCCTGATCCGCATGATTGTTGTGCCGTTGGTATTTGTTACACTTGTCTCTGGTATTGTTGCAATGGGCGACCCTAAAAAACTGGGCTCAATCGGTATTAAAACCATGGGCCTCTATATTGGGACAACTGCGCTGGCTATTATCATTGGTCTTACGCTTGCAACCCTCGTCCAACCAGGTGTCGGCGTAGATATGATGGGCGCAACAGCCGAAGCTCTGGCGCCTGTGACGCCTTTAGGTGAAAGATTAATGGGAATTATACCCAACAACCCCGTTGCAGCCCTGGCAAATGGCGATATTTTGGCTGTGATATTTTTTGCTATTATCTTCGGTTCTGGAATTATGCTTGCCGGCGACAAAGGTAAAGCCGTCGCGGATGTAATGGATAGCGCAACGGAAGTAATGCTAAAAATCATTCACCTGATTATGGAAGTGGCGCCTTTTGGCGTATTGGCGCTGATCGCAGCGACCACTGGCGCAAAAGGACTTAATGCGCTGGCTGATGTCGTTCCGCTCGCCCTTACGCTAACGCTTGGCTTTGTAATTCATATGATTGTTACACATGGCGGCTTAATAAAATTCATTCTTAAATTACCAGCGACCCGTTTTTTCAAAGACATTATAGATGCTCAGCTTATCGCATTTTCCACATCATCAAGCAGCGCCACAATGCCTGTTACAATGGCGGTCGCCGAGAAAAATCTCGGGATCAAGCCCCCCGTTGCATCCAGTGTAATACCGCTTGGCGCGACCATTAATATGGATGGTACAGGAATATATGTGGGTGTCGTTGCTATTTTTGCAGCCCAGTCCCTTGGCATCGACCTGAGTATTGTCGATTATGGCTTAATAGCCCTCACCACGACACTTGTCTCAATCGGCACAGCAGCAGTACCAAGTGCAAGCCTCTTTCTTCTGGCCGCCGTGTTAGGCGCAATCGGTATCAGTGGTGAGCAAACGGCTCTTATTGTTGGCTTCCTGCTGCCATTTGACCGCCCGCTTGATATGATGCGAACTGTGGTCAATGTTACCGGTGATCTGGCAGTGGCAACAGCTGTTGCAAAATCTGAAGACGAGTTTAATGAAAATATCTTTAGAGCTGACCCCAGAATTTAACCAATTACGAAGCCTGGAAACTATATGTCGTCGGGTGTTATAATGCCCGACGATTTTTAATTATTTACCTCACAGGCATTTTTTTTGTACAAGTGACTTATAAATGCCACGAGCGCCACAATTAAAAAAGTAACCATAATGTTTTTACTGATCGATAACTATGACAGCTTTACCTATAATCTCTATCATTACATGGAGGAGATCGGGGCGAAGGTTGAGGTTTTTCGCAATGACGCCATCACAGTTGATGAAATCCTGAAGCGGAAAAGCACGGGCGACATCGAAGGGGTCATCCTCTCCCCCGGCCCCCGCACCCCGGACGAAGCGGGCATCTGCCTCGACCTGATCGAACAGGCTGCGGGTCGGCTGCCGATCCTCGGAGTCTGTCTCGGTCATCAGTCGATCGGCCAGATCTACGGCGGCAGAGTCATTCGCGCCCCTTACCTGATGCATGGCAAGGTCAGCAGTATCCATCACAAGGGGGAAAGCGTCTTCAAGGGTTTTGACACGCCGTTTCGCGCCACCCGCTATCATTCGCTGATTGTGGCGCGGGACAGTCTGCCCGCCTGCCTCCGGGTCACCGCCGAAACCGAAGACGGCCTGATTATGGGGCTCGCCCATGAAAGCCATCCGGTTCACGGCGTGCAGTTCCACCCGGAAAGCATCGAATCCGAATATGGTCATGACCTTTTGCGGAATTTTGTCGAAATCGCCAACGAGTTTAACGCCCCATGAGCCCGGATTTTAAAACACTGATCAACAAAATCGCCTGCGGAAACACGCTGACCCGCCAGGAATCACGCAGCGCCTTTGATTATATGATGAGCGGCGACGCCACCGGCGCCCAGATCGGCGCCTTCCTGATGGGATTGCGGCTGCGCGGCGAAACCATCGCGGAGATTACCGGCGCCGCCGAAACCATGCGCGCCAAGGTCCTGCCGATCAAGGCGCCGGACAACGCCATCGACACCTGCGGCACCGGCGGCGACGCCGCCCATACCTATAATATTTCCACCGCAAGCGCCATTGTCCTCGCCGCCGCCGGATTGAGCGTCGCCAAACACGGCAACCGGGCCATATCGTCGAAATCCGGCTCGGCGGACGTGCTGGAGCGCCTCGGCGTCAATATCGAGGCCGAGATGGATCTGGTCGAGAAATGCGTCGCCGAGATCGGCATCGGCTTCATGATGGCGACCCGGCATCACGGCGCCATGCGTCATGTCGGGCCGTCGCGGACGTCGCTCGGCACGCGGACGATTTTCAACCTGCTCGGCCCGCTGTCCAATCCGGCCGGGGCGAAATATCAGGTGATCGGGGTTTTTGACCAGAAATGGACCGCGCCGCTGGCCGAGGTCCTCGGCAAGCTCGGCTCGACAAGGGTCTGGGTCGTCCACGGCGCCGACGGCCTGGATGAACTCAGCATATCCGGCCCGTCTTATATTGCCGAATATTATAAGGGCAAGGTCACCTCATTTGAGGTAACGCCTGAGGATGCCGGGCTGAATTCTCATCCCATATCGGAAATTAAAGGCGGAAACGTCAAAAAGAACGCCCGCGCCCTGCAGGATGTGCTGAACGGCGCCCGGAACGCCTACCGCGATATAGTCCTGCTCAATTCGGCGGCGGCGCTCGTGGTGGCGGGCAAGGCCAAGAGCCTGAAAGACGGCGCCGCCCGCGCCGCAAAGGTTATCGACGACGGCGCGGCGGCGGAAAAACTGCAACAGTGGATCAAAATGTCCAATGAATAATATCCTTGATAAAATCGCCGCCGACAAACGGCTTCATGTCGCGGCCTGCAAGCAGAAAGCATCGCTGGCGGCAGTCGAGGAGCAGGCGAAAGCCGCCCCCGCGCCGCGCGGCTTTCACCGGGCCCTGGTCCGGGCGCGGGACGAAGGCCGCTTTGGCCTGATCGCCGAAATCAAGAAGGCGAGCCCGAGCAAGGGCCTGATCCGGGCGGATTTCAATCCGCCACAGCTCGCGGCGGCTTACGAAAAAGGCGGCGCCAGCTGCCTGTCCGTGCTGACCGACATCCCCTATTTCCAGGGCGATGACCGTTACCTGACGGCGGCGCGGCAGGCGGTTTCCCTGCCGGTGCTGCGCAAGGATTTCATGATTGACCCCTATCAGGTTGTCGAGGCCCGCGCCCTCGGCGCCGACTGTATCCTGCTGATCATGGCCCTGCTGGATGACGGTCAGGCCCGGGAACTGGAGCAGACCGCCCGGGAACATGGTCTTGACGTATTGATCGAAACCCATGACGAGGCCGAAATGGACCGCGCCCTGCGCCTGCAGAGCCCGTTGATCGGGGTCAATAACCGCAATCTGAAGACCTTTGAGGTCTCGCTGGAGGTCACCCGGCGGCTGGCGGATATGGTCGGCGGCGACCCGGACAGAATGCTGGTTAGCGAGAGCGGCCTGTTTTCCCATGATGACCTGAAAATGTTGCGGGATAGCGCCGGCGTCAACAGCTTCCTGATCGGCGAATCGCTGATGCGGGAGACAGATGTGACGCGCGCCACCCGCCAGATGATTGGAGAATAAACCCATGACTTCCGAACAAAAACTGACCCATTTGGACGCCGACGGCAAGGCGAGCATGGTCGATGTCAGCCAGAAAGCCGAAACCCATCGCCGGGCCGAAGCCCGCGGCCGCATCCATATGGCGCCGGAAACCCTGGCCCTGATCGCCGAAGGCGGCGTCCGGAAAGGCGACGTTTTCTCGGTTGCCCGCCTCGCCGGCATCATGGCGGCCAAGAAAACCGCCGACCTGATCCCGCTGTGCCATCCCCTGCCGCTGCAGAATGTTCAGGTGGATCTCAGCTGCAACAAAGCGGAAAACTGCGTTGATATCCGCGCCACGGCCAATCTTTTCGGCCGCACCGGCATCGAGATGGAGGCGCTCTGCGCCGTATCCGTCGCCGCGCTGGCCATTTACGACATGTGCAAGGCGGTCGACCGGACCATGCGGATCAGCGATATTCGCCTGACCCATAAGTCGGGCGGCAAATCCGGCGAATTCAACGCCGCTTAAGAGCCGAAAGACCAGAAAAGATAAGGAACCGTCATGTCCCTGATGCCTGTCGACCAAGCCCTGGAGACCATTCTGAAATCCTTTCAGCCTCTGGATTCGGAGATCATTCCCCTGTCCGGGGCCTTCGGCCGGACGACGGCGGCGGATCATTGCGCCGCCCTGACCCAGCCGCCTTTTGACGCCTCCGCCATGGATGGCTATGCGGTGCGCGCCGAGGATGTGGCGGCGGCGCCCGTTGACCTCAGGGTGATTGGCGAGGCCCCGGCGGGCCGCTCCTTTGCCGGCGAGCTCCTGCCCGGAACATGCGTGCGCATTTTCACCGGCGGACCGCTGCCCCGGGGGGCCGACACGGTGATCATCCAGGAAAACACTGAACGGTTGACTGGCGATAAGATCCGCATCATGACCCCGGCGGCCAGGGGCCGCAACATTCGCCCGGCCGGCAATGATTTCGTCCAGGGTCAATGCCTGGTCACCACCGGCAGCCGGCTTTCCTCGCGCCATATCGGCATGATGGCGGCGGCCAATATCGCCCGCGTCACGGTCAGCCGCAAACCGCGCATCGCCCTCCTGTCCACCGGCGACGAACTGGTCACCGTCGGCGAACCCGTCGGCCCGGACCAGATCATAAGCTCCAACAACCTGCTGCTCTCGACCCTGATCGAGGAGCATGGCGGACAGGCCGTCGACCTTGGCATCGCAAAGGACAGCCAGGCCGCACTGGAAGAAAAAATCGCCCGGCTGAAGTCGACGGGTGATATTGACCTGTTTGTCACCATTGGCGGCGCCTCGGTCGGCGATCATGACCTGGTGCAGAAGGTCCTCGGCCAGCATGGGCTTGAGGTCGATTTCTGGAAAATCGCCATCCGCCCGGGCAAACCGATGATTTTCGGCGCCTTCAACGGCGGGCCGATGATCGGCCTGCCGGGAAACCCGGCCTCGGCCTATGTCTGCGCCGTCAATTTCATGCTGCCGGCGCTGCATGTCATGCTTGGTCGCCGACATATCGGCGCGGCCCGCGCCATCGCCTATTGCGCCCATGATCTGGCGGAAAACGGCGCGCGAGAGGATTATATGCGCGCCCGTTATGTCGAAAATGATGAGGGCCAAAAGATCGTCACCGCCACCGCGCGCCAGGACAGCGCCAAGCTCAGCACCCTGGCCCGGGCCAATTGCCTGCTGATCCGGCCGCCCCATGCGCCGAAGGCCGCGGCCGGGGCGAAAGTCGAGATTTTGCTGCTCGCCCCTTGACAAAAGAATAAAAAAAGAACATAACTAAAACAAATCAGGAATTGTTTTGTCGGGAGATCCGGTTATGCTGACCAAAAAGCAACGTGACTTGCTGCTGTTTATCCATGAAAGGCTTCAGGAAAATGGCGTCGCCCCCTCATTTGAGGAAATGAAGGACGCGTTGAACCTGAAATCCAAATCGGGCATTCATCGCCTGATCAGCGCCCTTGAGGAACGGAATTTTATCCGCCGCCTGCCCCACCGGGCCCGGGCGCTGGAAATCATTCGCCTGCCCGATAGCGAGGATAACGTCCCCGCCTCGCAGGACAATCTGTTCAAGGCGGACTTTCGGCCGGATTTTCAATCAGCTTCAGGCAAGACTGCGCAGGAGGTCGCCCCCGACCCCAACACGGTTGATATTCCGCTGCATGGCCGGATCGCCGCCGGCACGCCGATCGAGGCGCTGGAGCAATTTGAAAATATTCCGGTGCCGGCCAGCATGATTGGCGGCGGCAGCCATTACGCCCTGGAAATTGACGGCGATTCGATGATCGAGGCCGGAATTCTCGACGGCGACACCATCGTCATTCAACGCTGTGAGACGGCGGAAAACGGCGCGGTTGTCGTCGCCCTGATCGATGAACAGGAAGCGACCCTGAAAACCCTCTATAAAAAAGGCCCCGATGTCGCCCTCGAGCCGTCCAACAAGGATTATCAGACCCAGGTCTACCCCGCCAACCGGGTCCGCATCCAGGGCCGGCTGGTGGGATTGCTCAGGCAATATTAGGCCGTAAACGCATACTATGATGTAATTCCGTATGAGTTTACAGCCTAAACCCTCATTGAAACAGCTCGTCCTCATTCCCGACCCCGATCGGGAATCCGGAATTCAGGCGCATGTTCATGCTTTCCCTCTCCGGCATGGCGCGGGCGTAATGTCAAAATGGACCCCCAATCAAGTTGGGGATGAGGATGGGGGGTTGGGGATGAGGTTGAGGAAGTTTGAGGATGAGGACAGGAAGCCTCTCCACTAAATCAGGGCAACTCCAGCCTGGGGAATGAGGAAAGGTGGCTAAGGGCGATATAGGGGGATGACGCAGGGAACGAGGACGATGGAACATGGTCATGGCGCTGTGTCAGAGATCTGAATAATCACTGATCACAACGGTCAAAGATCTCAACAGTCCCTGAACCGAGGCAATGCTGCTCCGAGGCAATGCGAACGATCATCTCCTCCGGCTCCACGGCCTGTCGCCGCGGCTTTCGGCCACGGTTTTGACCGTGATCCAGCCGCCGCTTTGCTCCGGCAGCCACAGGGCGTGGCCGCCCTTGTGATAGAAGTCCCATTTGTCCAACACCAACCGGGCCGAGGGACAGGCCACCCGCACCGGCACCAGACTGATCACCAGCTGGGCGTTCAGGCAATCCTCGGTCAGGGCCCGCTCGTTTTTCACCAGGGCGATCAGGGTATCGGTGCTTTTATGAACCGGCCGATAAAGGCAACTCAGGGCGTCACAGGACATCCAGGGCGCTTCCCGGCCATCCTGCTCGTCATAGCGCCATTTTTCGGCCTTTTCCTGACCAAAGCGCTGCGCCCAGCGGGCCCGGGTCAAACGCCCGGCCCTGAGACTGGACAGGCTGATTTCCTGGTCCGCATTCTGCACCCCGATCAGACGACCGCCGTTATCAATCAGAATGTCCGGCCGGTTGGTGAAAAATGACGTCATGACGCCGACAGCGATCAGCGGAAACGCCAGCTTGCGCCAGCCCGTGCGCCATATGCCAAGCCACAGGACGCCGATCGATATGACGACCAGCGGGCCGAGATCAAGGGCCGGCAGCAGGCTGTAGGCCCCGGGGGCGGTCGAGATCGTCCGCGCGATCAGGATAATCAGCTCAAGCCCGTAAGACATGGGATAGAGCGCCAGATCACCGAGGCCGAGCGGCGTTAAGATCAGATAGGCCACGACGCAGGGCATGACCCAGGAAGCCATCACCGGCATCGCCAGAAGGTTGGCCAGAAGGCCATATTGCACCAGTTTGTTAAAATGAAACAGGGCGAAGGGGGCGATCGCCAGTTCGGCGATCAGGGTGGTCAGCAATGTGGTCGCAACAAAAAATGTCACCCGGCCCCGCCAGCCCGATGACCGGCCGGAAACGGCGCGCCATCGTCCGTCAAGATTTTCATAGGCGACGACCAGGGCGACAACCGCGGCGAAAGACATCTGAAAGCTGACCGACAACAGGGCCTCCGGCGTGATCAGCAGAATAACCATCGCCGCAATCGCCACCAGCCGCAGGGATATGGCCTTGCGGTCGGTCAGGACGCCAAGAAACAGGATCGACGCCATGACAAAGGCCCGCAGCGTCGGCACCGAACCGCCACTGAGATAAACATAGACCAGCCCGGCGCCGATGGCGATCACCGCGGCCCATTTCTTGATCGGATAGCGCAGGGTCAGATATTCGGAACGGGACAGCAGAAAGCGAAAAAAGAAAAAGGCCGCGCCGCAGAGCAGCCCCATATGAAGCCCCGAAATAGCCAGCAGGTGGGCAAGTCCCGCATTGCGCATATTCTCCGCCACCTCTTCGCCGATGCCGTCGCGCATTCCGGTGATCAAGGCCGCCGCCAGGCCGCCGGCGTAGCCGGGAATTTTCGCCCGTATTTCCTCGGCCATCCGCAGACGTTTCCGGGTCGAACTGCTCCAAAGCCCGTCCCGCCCTTTGGCGATAATCTCCGGCCGCCCGACGGCGTAGCCAACGGCGCCGATGCCCTGAAACCAAATCTGGCGCGCATAGTCAAAGTCCCCGGGCATGGCCGGCGGCGGCGGCGGCAACAGGCCGGCCCGGATGCGGACATTATCCCCCGGATGCGGCAATTCGTCATATTTGTGGACCTTGATCCGCACCCGGCGCAGCGCCTCAGCCCCGGATATTTGCGGATTTTCCACCACGATATGCAGCTTGCCGTCGCTGTAATGCCGCACATCCCCGACCCGGCCGCTGATTATTCTGGGGGTGAGCTTTTTTTGCAAAACCGGCGTATCCAGCATCCGGCTTTTGAAGGTCGCCAGGCCAAAACCGGCCGTGACCAGCAGCAGGGCGAGCAATAACAGACGGGTCAGAAAAAAACGCCGCAGAACAAACAGCGGAAAAACCAGGCCAGACGCGACCGCAACCGCGCCATAGAGCGGCGGTTCAAAGCGTAAGGAGAAATAGCCGCCGATCCCCAAAGCGAAGAAAACCGGCCCCCATAACAACAGCCTGTCATGTTCCCGATAAAGCCTCTCCCTGAAGCGCTTCACTAAAGTTCCCCATTTGTTTTGCCTCGTCTTCCCCGGAAAAGGCTTTTGAAATATGATATTTTCGCCATATTTTTTGTTATTTTAGCACAACAGGCTTCCATTTTTGCTATAATTTTGCTAGAAAGCGACCAACCAAGGGACATATGGGTCCTCATCAAAGAGACAGCACCCCAGATATTTGTCTTCCGAGGCGCGGACTAAAGCATGACCTCATGCCCCTGTACCCGCACACTGATAACTATTGGAACATACAGTAAAAATGACGAAGAAAGTTGTTACACGCTTCGCCCCTTCCCCTACGGGGTTTTTGCATATTGGCGGCGCAAGAACAGCCCTGTTTAACTGGCTGTACGCCCGCCATCACGGCGGCGAATTTCGCCTGCGCATCGAGGATACCGACCGCAAGCGGCTGACCGAAGGCGCGATCGAGGCGATATATGACGGCCTCGGCTGGCTCGGCCTTGATCATGACGGTGAGATTGTCAGCCAGTATGCCCGCCGGGACCGCCATGCGGAAATCGCCAATCAACTGTTGGCCGAGGGCAAGGCATATCACTGTTACTGTTCGCCGGAAGAACTGGCCGAAATGCGCGAAACGGCGCGGGCGGAAGGCCGGCCCATGGGCTATAACGGCCATTGGCGCGACCGCGACCCGTCCGAAGCGCCCGCCGGCGTCAACCCGGTCGTCCGCTTCAAATCCCCCAACGCGGGCGAGACTGTCATCCGCGATCAGGTCCAGGGCGACGTGACGGTGGCCAACGCCCAGCTTGACGACATGATTCTGTTGCGGGCCGACGGATCGCCGACCTATATGCTGTCGGTTGTGGTCGACGATCACGATATGGGCGTCACCCACGTCATTCGCGGCGATGATCATCTGACCAACGCCGCCCGCCAGGCCCAGTTGATTGAGGCCATCGGCTGGGATCTGCCGGTTTACGCCCATATCCCGCTGATCCACGGCCCGGACGGCGCCAAATTGTCCAAGAGGCACGGCGCCCTCGGCGTCGAGGCCTACCGCGATATGGGATACCTGCCGAGCGCCTTGAAAAACTATCTGTTGCGCCTCGGCTGGGCCCACGGCGATGACGAGATCATGTCGGAACAGCAGGCCATCGAATGGTTCGGCCTCGACGGCATCGGCAAATCCCCGTCCCGCTTTGATTTTAAAAAACTGGAAAACCTGAACGGCTATTATATCCGCGAAGTGGAATCCAACGAGGTTCTGGTCGCCGTCTGCCGCCCCATCATAGAGACATCCCTGGGCCGCCGGCTCGGGGATGATGAACTGTCCCTGCTGAGCCGCGCGATGGACCAATTCAAGCCGCGGGCGAAAAATATCAACGAACTGGCCGAAAGCACGCTGTTTCTGTTTGTTGAGCGGCCCCTGAGCTTCATCCCCAAGGCGGAAAAAATTCTGTCCGATGACGCGCGGAAAATTCTGTCCGATGTTGTGGAAATATTGGAAAATGCCGCCGCATGGGACATCGAAACACTGGAAACCGAGATCAAGGCCTTTGCCGAAGCGCAGGATCTGAAGCTCGGAAAAATCGCCCAGCCAATGCGGGCGGCATTGACCGGGAGCAATGTCTCTCCCGGTATATTTGATATATTGATCTGGTTAGGCAAAGAAGAAGGGCTGGCCAGAATTAAGGATCAAGCCAAATGATTCAGCAATCTTTGCCGAATCTTAACAAAACAAAGCGCAAGGGAGGATTATACTCCCCCGCCAAATATGTAAGTTTAACGGAGCGGCGGAAAGCTGGATAACTGCCGGTTCCTGTAAAAAAATTGAGAAAGGATGTGGATTTATGACAAAGAATGTGTTCGATAAGACGTTATCAAGTGAAAAGGCGACGCTCACCATAGGGGGCAGAACTCTGGAGCTTCCCATCTATTCAGGCTCTATCGGTCCGGACGTCATCGACATCCGGAAACTTTACGCCGACACCGGCATGTTTACCTATGACCCGGGTTTCACATCCACCGCAAGCTGTGAATCAAGCATTACCTATATTGATGGTGAAAAGGGCGTCCTGCTCTATCGCGGCTATCCCATCGACCAGTTGGCGGAGAAAAGCGACTTTATGGAAGTCGCCTACCTGCTGCTGAACGGCGAACTGCCAAATCAGGCGGAAAAAACGGATTTTGTCCAAACGATCACCTATCACACCATGGTTCACGATCAGATGAATTCGCTGTTCAAGGGTTTTCGCCGGGACGCGCACCCCATGGCCATTATGGTCGGGGTGATCGGCGCCATGTCCGCCTTTTATCACGACAGCCTGGACATCAGCGATCCGGTCCAGCGCCGCATCGCATCCCATCGCATGATCGCCAAGATCCCGACCATCGCCGCCATGGCCTATAAATATTCCGTCGGCCAGCCCTTTGTCTATCCGCGCAATGACATGGGATATGCGGAGAACTTCCTGCATATGACGTTCGGCGTTCCCCAATGCGAGGAATATAAAGTCAGCCCGACACTTTCCAACGCCATGGACAAGATTTTCATTCTTCATGCGGATCACGAACAGAACGCCTCGACTTCCACGGTGCGGCTCGCCGGTTCATCCGGGGCCAACCCCTTCGCCTGTATCGCCGCCGGGATCGCATCCCTGTGGGGGCCGGCCCATGGCGGCGCCAACGAAGCCTGCCTCAATATGCTGGAGCAAATCGGCTCCGTCGACCGTATTCCGGAATATATTCAGAAGGCCAAGGATAAAGACGATCCCTTCCGCCTGATGGGCTTTGGTCATCGCGTTTACAAAAACTTTGACCCGCGGGCGAAGGTGCTGGCCAAATCGGCGAAGGAAGTGCTCGACGAACTGGGCGTGAATGACCCGATGCTTGACGTGGCCCGCGAGCTGGAGCGCATCGCCCTCGAAGATGAATATTTCATCGAGAAGAAGCTCTACCCCAATGTCGACTTTTATTCCGGCATTATCCTGAAGGCCATGGGCTTCCCGACCGAAATGTTCACCGTTCTGTTCGCGCTCGCCAGGACCACCGGCTGGATTTCCCAATGGGGCGAAATGATCGAGGATCCGACCCAGAAAATCGGCCGGCCCCGTCAATTGTTCACCGGCGACACCCAACGGGACTTTATCGACATTACCGACCGGTAATCAATCGCCCGTCCGAAACAACAAAGCCCGGCATCGTCACGCCGGGTTTTTTCTTTGGTGAACCGTCACCGGTTCAACGTTCAATAAATTCGATCATATAGCCGTCGGGATCGCGGACGAAGGCGATCACTGTCGCGCCATGTTTCATCGGGCCAGGTTTGCGGGGCACGTCGACGCCCTGCTGTTCCAGCTTTTCACAGACCTGATAGATATCCGATACGCCAAGAGCGACATGGCCGAAGCCGTCGCCCAGGTCATAAGGTTCCGTGCGGTCCCAGTTATGGGTCAGTTCAATCACCGTGTGATCGCTTTCCTCGCCATAGCCGATAAAGGCCAGCGTGAAACGACCCTCCGGATAGTCACTTTTCCGCAGCAGTTTCATCCCCAGATGCCGGCAATAAAAATCCAGCGATTTTTCCAGGTCCCGCACCCGCAGCATGGTATGAAGCATACGATTTCCGGTCATCATCTTCTCCTATTCGTCGGCTATCATCGCCGTATAGGTCGCCTCGGCGACCGTTTGGCCATTGACCCGACCCTCGGCGCTGAACCGCCAGACCGGTCCCCGGTTGCGTTCCTTGCTGATATGAAGCTCCAGCCTGTCGCCGGGCACGACGGGTTTACGGAATTTCGCGCCGTCTATCGACATGAAATAAACCAGTTTTTCTTCCGCCTCCTCGCCCATGCTGTACATGACCAACGCCGCGGCGGACTGGGCCATCGCTTCGACAATCAGCACGCCCGGCATCACGGGCTTGCCGGGAAAATGCCCCTGAAAGAAAGGCTCATTTATCGTGACGCATTTAACGCCAACCGCAGATTCACCGGGCTTTATTTCGATCAACTGATCAATCAGCAGCATGGGGTAGCGATGGGGAATCAACTCCATAATCCGTTCGATCCCGATTGAAGCCAGTTCCTGTTTGTTTTCTTCCGACATAATATTCGTTTTCCACCATTCTTGAAAGAGCCCCGGTAAATCCCCCTGCTCGACCGGCCTCATTGACTTTACTGCATGCAGGACTTCATTTCGATTGAAAAAGTCCTTATTTCGGCGAATAGAGCCCTGAAATGAAAAAGACCCCGCTCACAGCAGGGCCTTCACCGTAAAACAAGTAACTTATTGCGCCATTGTTGAATTGACCGGAGGAAGCTCGACCTTAATGGTCGGCAGAACCTGATCCAGTTCCTCGATCACTTTTGTCGTCACGTCAAGACCCGGTGTTTTTTCAAGCAGAAGGCTGACATCCATGATCATTGTCGCCTTGTGATCTTTCAGAACTTTTTGCAAAATCGGCTTCAGGGCCCGCTGCAACTGCTCCTGGGCGACTTCCATGGCGGTGCCGAGCTGTTGATTTTTGATCTGAACCTCGCGGCGAACCGTCATGACCCGGTTCTGGAAATCCTTGACCTTGGCGTCATAGGATTCCTTTGGCAGGATCGAGCGCTGCGACTTCAAAGTTGTTTCTTCTTCTTTCAGGGCGTTTTCCTGCTCAGCAATTTCGGCCTGGAATTTCTTGCGGATCGCGTCCAGTTGATTCTGGATGTCTTTACCGGCGGCGGAATTGAATCTGACCATCCGGCTATCAATAACGGCGATCACCGCCTGGGGCAGAGCCTCGGCTGCGATAACCGCCCCGGTCGGAGCCATGAAGGATGCAGCGGAAGCGATCGCCGCCATTATGGTAACTTTGATTGTCTGTTTCATATTAAAATCTTGTTCCGATGTTAAATTGGAAAAATTCTGTTTTATCGAATTTGTCTGACACAATTGCCTTGGCGAAGTCAACCCTGAATGGGCCAAATGGCGACATCCAGGTAAAGCCGACGCCGGCCGATACCCTTGGTTTTGGCGTATCCGCGACGATTGTGTGCGTTATACCCGTGGCAGAATTAACCAACTGATCGTCTAAGTCAACCGTAAAAAGCGCCCCGACATCAACAAACAGGCTCGCCTCGATCCCCAGTTCCCGCGCGCCGGAGCCCAGGGGAACAAAAATCTCGGCCGAGCTTTTATAGTATATATTACCGCCCAGGGAATCCGTCGTCACGCTGTCACGGGGGCCGATACCGGCCTGTTCAAACCCGCGGATCCGCGGGTTGCCGAGGAAATAGCGGTCGTTAATCCGGATGTCCTGCCCCAGTCCCATGATATGGCCGCCTTCGGCCTTCACGCCGAAAATCCACCTCTTGTAAATCGGGATGAAATAATTATAGCTCGCCTGGGTGCGAATATATTTCACATTGCCGCCCAGTCCCGCCACATCCTGGTTCAACACCGCCCGGTGGCCCCGGTTCGGCTTCTGACGGTTGTCCAGGTTATCATATGAAATGCCGTAGCCGACCGATGACGTGGTGAAGGTTCCGACATCCGTATTCAGGAAAGGGCTGCGCGTACTTTGGAACGCCACCGGAATATCGATCTTGTCCTGACGCAGGTTATAGCGCCCGCTCATGACAATATATTCGGTGACGGGAAAGGCGGTGCGCAATCCCAGCCCCAAAGATACCTGCTCAAAATTGGCTTCGCGGAAACTGTTGTCCCGGTAATAGACATCCACCCCGGCGACAACGGGCCGTCCCATGAAATAGGGCTCCGTAAAGCCGACATCCAGTTCCTTGCGCCGGCTGGACACCCGGGTGCCCAGTCTCAGGTCCTGGCCGCGGCCGAGCAGGTTTCGTTCGCGGATGCTGAAATCAAACAGGAAATTCTCCGCACTGGAAAAACCGGCCCCGACCGATAATTCGCCGGTGGCCTGTTCCTCGACAGTGACCTCAAGGATCGTTTTGTCTTCGCTCGATCCCTCGACCTGCTCAATCTCGGCCTCTTTAAAGAAGCCGAGGGATTTGATGCGAATTTCGGAACGTTTCATTTTCGAGGAGTTATAGGAATCCCCCTCGGTCAGGCGCATTTCCCGCCGGATCACCCGGTCGTGGGTGCGGACGTTGCCGTGAATTTCGATCCGCTCCACATAGACCCGCGGCGCCTTGTTGACAACATAGGTAATGTTGACGGTCTGGGTTTTCCGGTCGCGGCGAATGCGCGGGCGCACATTGACAAAGGCATAGCCCTTCAGGCCGGCGACATCCGACAGATATTCCACCGTCTGGTCAATCAGCTCCGAATTATACAGATCGCCCTTGCGGGTGAACACCAGCAGGCTCAGGACTTCCGATTTCAGATCAGGAATTTGGCTTTCCACCTCAATATCGCCGAAATAATAAAGCTCGCCCTCCTCCACGGTCATATTGATGAAGAAGTCTTCCTTGTTGGGCGCCAGTTCGGTCACCGCCGATGTAATGCGGAAATCGGCATAGCCTTGCGAGCGGTAGAAATCCCGCAGCAACTGCTTGTCAAAGGCCATCCGGTCCGGATCATAGGTATCATCAGAGGTCAGGAACCGCCACCAGCGGCTTTCCCGCGACCGCAAAACGGCCCGCAGGTCGTCATTGCTGTATTTGACATTGCCCATGAAGTTGATCTTGCCGATGCTGCTTTTCGGGCCTTCGGTGATCTCAAACACCAGGTTGACGCGATTCTGCTCCAGCTGGATCACCTTGGGCTCGATGCTGGCGGCGAAGCGGCCGCCGCGGCGATAGATTTCCAGCAACCGTTGCACATCGGCCCGGACCTTGGAGCGGGAAAAGACGATCCGCGGGCGCAGCCGGATTTCCTCATACAGCTTGTCGTCCTTTTTGTATTTATTGCCTTCAAATACAATCCGGTTGATAATCGGGTTTTCGGCGACCTCAATGACCAGGGCGCTGCCCACACGGCCGATTTTCACATCGGAAAACAGGCCGGTGTTAAACAGGGACTTCAATGAACGGTCGACTTCCTTTTCGTTATAAACATCGCCTTTTTGAACAAAAATATAGGATTTGACCGTGTCGACTTCGATCCGCTGATTTCCCTTGACCACAATATCGGAAATTATATCCAGGTTTCCGTAAGCGGACTGCTGCGCCTGGGCCGCAGACGCCGCCAGAGCCGAAAAAATCAAAAAGGAATAAACAAAACAAACTTTATATATGCGATTTATCACAGAACGATATCCTGTATTATTATTTTTTTGTAATAGGCGCCGAACGAATTACCAATTAATTTTCAATATATCGTTGAACGTAGCCAACATCATTAACCCAAGAATAAAAACTAATCCAATACGAAATCCAAATTCTTGCGTTCTTTCACTTAATTTTCTCCCCAAAACGGCTTCAAAGCCGTAAAAAAGCAGATGCCCGCCGTCAAGAAGCGGAATCGGAAACAGATTTATCATCCCCAGGCTCAGGGAGATCAGCGCCATAACCTGCACCCAGGATTCAAAACCCATTTTCGCGGCCTTCCCCGCCGCCTGTGAAATACCGACCGGACCGCTTAACTCCTTCAGCGACCGGGTTCCGACCACCATCTGGCGCAGCGCGCGCAGGGACTGGGTCACAATCATCTTGGACTGGATAACCCCGGCCCACAGGGCGGTCCCGGGATTATGTTCCCGGATCACCCTTTCCTCGCTATTCATCACGCCGATCTGGTACAGCTCCAGCGGCTTGCCCTGATCATCCAGCTGTTGCACGCCGTCGCGGACGATTTTTGTCAGCCGCGGCGTAATCGTCAGGTCAACGGCCTTTCCATCCCGCAGGACCGTCATATCCAGGCTTTCCCCGGCGCTGTAGATGACCTCGATCACCACATCGTTAAAGCGGGTGACCCTGGCGCCATTGACCGCGAAAAACACGTCGCCTTTCTGAAGCCCGGCTTCCTGGGCCGCGCCGCCCGCCACGATGTCGGAGACAACGGCTTTGCGCTCCACCTGGCCATAGAGGAAGAAAAATGTGGCCAGAATAAGGATTGCAAAGATGAAATTGGCCAAGGGTCCGGCGAAAACAATCGCCGCCCGTTGAGATAACTTCTTGAAGTGGAAGGAAACCTTCTTTTCTTCCGCGCTCATTTCATCAAGGTTGCTGTCCGGCGTGCTGGCCTCGCTGGCGTCACCGAAAAATTTGACATAGCCGCCGAGCGGCACCCAGCTGAACTTCCAGCGGGTGCCTTTCCTGTCGGTCCAGCCCCAGATTTCCGGCCCGAAACCGATCGAGAAGACCTCGACGCGCACGCCATTGAGGCGGGCGACAATAAAATGCCCCCATTCATGCACAAACACCAAAATCGTCAACATCACCAAAAAGGATGTGACATAGATGACTGCATTTATCAGAGTGTCCATGGGATCCCTTTACATTCTTCCAATAACATTTTGCGCCACCGCCCGCGCCTCGTCATCAATGGCGTGCAGCATCCGCAGACAGGTCAGGGTGGTCGCCTCAACCTGCGTCAGCGTCTCCTCGACAATTCCGGCAATGTCGAGAAAACCGATCTGTCCCGCCAGAAAGGCGAATACCGCCACCTCATTGGCCGCATTGAGGATAGTAGGCGCAGTTCCGCCCCGGCGCAATGCTTCTCTTGTCAGGCGCAGGGCGGGGAATTTTTCCGGGTCCGGCTCAATAAAATCCATCCGGCCCAATTCGGTCAGGCTCAGTTTTTTCGCCGGGGTTTTGATCCGGCGCGGCCAGCCGAGCGCGTAGGAGATCGGAATCCGCATATCCGGCGCGCCAAGCTGCGCCAGCATCGACCCGTCCTGATAGGTCACCAGGCTATGGATCACCGATTGCGGGTGAACGACAATATTGATCTGGCTTTCCGTGACGGGAAACAGGTGATAAGCCTCGATCATTTCCAGGCCCTTGTTCATCATGGTCGCCGAATCGACGGAAATCTTCGCCCCCATATCCCAGTTCGGATGGGCCACCGCCTGGGCGGGGGTGACTTTTTTCATCTCCGCCAGCGAAGAATTTATAAAAGGCCCGCCGGACGCGGTCAGGGTAATGCTGTCGACCCCTTCGGCCCGTTCAAAATCAAACACCTGAAAAATGGCGTTATGCTCGGAATCAACCGGCAACAGGGTCGCCCCATGATCCGTCACTTCCTGCATCATAAGGTCGCCGGCGCAGACCAGAACTTCCTTGTTGGCGAGCGCCACGGTCGCGCCGCGGCGGATCGCCGATAACGTGGGCTTTAACCCGGCAGCGCCGACAATGGACGCCATCACCCAGTCGGCCGGCCGTTCCGCCGCCGCATCGAGGGCCGCCCGCCCCGCCGCCGCCGCGATGCCGGTGCCGCTGAGCGCCGCCTTCAGCGCCGGATAGCGGGATTCGTCGGCAATCACCGCCACCTTGGCGTTGAATTTTATCGCCTGCTCGGCCAGCAATTCGACATTGCGGTTGGCAGTCAGGGCGACAATCTCATAGGCCATCGGATCCCGCGCGATCAGGTCCAGCGTGTTACAGCCGACAGAACCGGTTGACCCCAATATGGAAACCGTCCGGGGACCGGTTGCATCATTCATTATTGCCGCAGATTCCATCATCAACACTCCATGACCTTACAAGCTGACAAACAGGGCCATTACCGGGGCGGCGAACAGCACCCCGTCCACCCGGTCCATTACGCCACCATGCCCCGGGATGACCGCCCCGGAATCCTTGACATCGAAATGACGCTTCAAGGCGGATTCCGCCAGGTCGCCCATCTGGCTCCACAGGGCGATGATCGCCGCCACACTCAGCAGAACCGGCCAGCTCCAGCCGGCATTCATGTTCCTCAAATCAAAATAATACGCCGCCACCCCGCCGAGGATTACCGCCGAGACAGCCCCCCCGATCAGTCCGGCCCAGGTCTTGTTCGGGCTTATTTTCGGCGCCATCTTCGGCCCGCCGATATTCTTGCCCGCGAAATAGGCGCCCGTATCCATCGACCAGACAATAATCATCATCCACAGCACCAGCCACCCGCCCCGGTCGGCGCCGGGATCAAAGGATATGCGCATCCAGATCAGGGACATCGCCGGAATCAGAATATAGACCGCCCCCAGCAGGGCGAAATGGACTTTTAACTTCATGAAAAGCGCCGCGGCGACCAGCAAACCAAAGATCACCAGATAGACATAATCATAAAAGTAAATCCCGCTGTAAATCGAATAAAGGAACGAGAGAACGAGCAATGACTGAAAAACGAAGGCGGCATTGAAGGGTTTTGCCTCGCAAATGCCATTCCATTCATAAAGCACCAATAGGGACACCATAGCGATAAACAGGCAAAATAGCAATCCGCCCTGAAGAATGATAAAAACCGCAACCGGCAGCATGGCAAGCGCCGACAGAACACGCAGCATCAGCCCGCTTTTCCTGGGGGGAGTATGGGAATTGTCTTTCATGCGCGGCTCAGGGTCTCGCGCCATATCGTCGGTCCCGGCCATAATATTCCTCAAGCGCCTGGCTGAGCATTTCACGATTGAAATCGGGCCACAGAACGTCGAGGAAAACAAATTCCGAATAGGCAATCTGCCACAAGAGGAAATTGCTGATCCGCTGCTCGCCGCTGGTGCGGATAATAAGGTCCGGATCGGGAATGTTGCTGGTGTGAAGATGGGAGGCGAACATATTTTCCGTAATTTCGTCGCAGTCCAGTTCACCGGTCTTGACCTTGCGGGCCAGGGCCGCCGCCGCCTCGACAATTTCCGCCCGCCCGCCATAACTGAGCGCCAGGGTCAGGCACAGACGCGAATTGTCGCGGGTTTTCTCTTCGGCTTTTTCAAGAAGCGTCCGGATATGCCGGCTCAGCTTTGACCGGTTGCCGATAAAGGCGATGCGGATATTCTTCTCGTGAAGACTGTCCACTTCCTTGGTCAGATAGCGCTGAAGCAGATTCATCAGGTCGTTCACTTCATCTTCCGGCCGGTTCCAGTTTTCCGAGGAAAAGGCGTAAAGCGTCAGATACCGGATGCCCAGGTCGATGGCGTCCTCCACACAGCGGCGTACCACATCGACGCCGCGCTTGTGACCGGCGACTTTGGGCAGCATGCGTTTTTTGGCCCACCGCCCGTTGCCATCCATGATGATGGCGACATGGGCCGGAGGTTCTGGCTGTTTATCATTCTTCCGGGAAGGGTATCCTTCCTTAACCAGCAGCATGAGCCAGTCTGTCTCCTTATACCTGCATAATTTCTTTTTCTTTGACTTCCGTCAGATGATCAATCTCCTTGATCATTTCATCGGTCAGCTTTTGGATCTGGTCAGAATAGGACTTGTGCTCATCCTGGCTGATTTCACTGTCCTTTTCCAGTCTTTTGGCCGTCTCCATGCCGTCCCGGCGAACATTGCGAATGGCGACCCGGCTTTGTTCGGCGTATTTGCCGGCGACCTTGGTCAGTTCCGTGCGCCGTTCCTCGTTGAGTTCGGGAATCGGAATGCGCAATGTCTGGCCGTCGGTCACCGGATTAAGGCCAAGCCCCGCATTGCGGATCGCCTTTTCGGTCGAGGCGACCATCGACTTGTCCCAGACCTGAACGCTGATCATACGGGACTCTGGTGTCGAAACTGTGGCAACCTGATTGAGCGGCATCTGCGCGCCGTAGGCGTCGACCATAACCGGGTCCAGCAGGTTGACCGACGCCCGCCCGGTCCGGAGGCCGGAAAATTCTGTTTTCAGGTTTTCAATGGCCCCCTTCATTCGGCGCCGGAGATCATTGAGATCTATTTCAGATGACATTTCGCTCACTCCTTGCAAATGATTGTAAAATCGCCTTCCCCATTTACGACCTGGGAAAATTCACCGTGCTTATGGATCGAAAATACGACGATCGGAATATCATTTTCCCGCGCCAGGGCGATCGCCGAGGCGTCCATGACCTTCAGATCCTTGGTCAGCACGGTATGGTAATCAAGTTTATCATATTTTTGCGCATCGGGATCGGTTTTCGGATCGGCGGTATAGACGCCGTTGACCTGGGTGCCTTTCAACAGGCCGTCACAGCCCATCTCGGCCGCCCGGAGCGCCGCGGCGGTATCGGTGGTGAAAAACGGATTTCCCGTCCCGGCGGCGAAAACCACGACCCGACCTTTTTCCATATGGCGGATCGCCTTGCGCCGGATATAGGGTTCACAGACCGACGCCATGGGAAACGCCGACTGAACCCGGGTATCCACGCCGATCTGTTCGAGGGCGTTTTGAATGGCGATGGCGTTCATTACCGTCGCCAGCATGCCCATATGATCGGCCGAAGTGCGGTCAAAGCCGCTGGCCACCCCGGTGATGCCCCGGAAAATATTACCGGCGCCAACCACCAGACAGATTTCAACCCCAAGTTCGCGGACGCTTTTGATTTCCTCGGCGATTCGGCTGACCACCTTGGGATCAATGCCATACTCCTGCTCCCCCATGAGAGCCTCGCCCGACAACTTCAGAAGAACTCGTTTAAATTTGGCAGTCTCGGCCATATGCACCCTTTGACTTGAATAAGTTTGGCGCCGTAATCCGGCGTCCTGAAATCAGCTTTTAAAAATTTATACGGCAGAATATACAATTCGGGCCCAAATGCGAATAAACTTTTACATAATTCGCAAATGAGCCCGAAAAAAATATTTATTTGCCTACGGCAGCGGCAACCTCAGCAGCAAAATCATCTTCTTCCTTTTCGATGCCTTCGCCAAGCTCAAGCCGGCAATAGCCCGCCAGCCTGATTTCAGCGCCGGCGTCCTTCGCGGCATTTTCAATAACCCTGGAGATTTTTGTCTCGCCGTCAACGATGAAGGTCTGTTCGGTGAAGACGACTTCCTGATAGAATTTCGCCATCCGGCCGACAATCATTTTCTCGATGATGTTGTCCGGTTTGCCTGATTCCCGCGCCTGTTCGATCAGAACATTGCGCTCGCGTTCAACCGCCTCGGGGTCAAGCTCTTCCACCGTCATCGCCAGCGGCGCCGTCGCCGCCACATGCATCGCGAGCTGCTTGCCGAGGGCCGCGAGCGCCGCCTCGTCAGCGGTTGACTCCAGCGCCACCAGAACCGCGATCTTGCCCAGGCCGGGCGTTACGCTGTTATGAATGTAGGTCGCGACATGGCCGTTTTCCACCGACAGGCCAAGCGACCGGCGGAAGGTCATATTTTCGCCGATGGTGCCGACCGCTTCGGTCAGCTCGTCTTTGACGTTGCGCCCCGTGCCGGGATAATCCGCCGCCAGCGTCGTCTCATAATCACCGCCGTTTTCCAGGGCGACATTGGCGATGGTCTTCACCATGCCCTGGAATGTTTCATTACGGGCGACGAAATCGGTTTCGGAATTGACCTCGACCGCAACGGCTTTCGCGCCGGCGGAGGCCACCGCAACCAGTCCTTCAGCCGCCACGCGGCCGGATTTCTTGGCCGCCTTGGCGATCCCTTTCTGACGCAGCCAGTCCATGGCGCGTTCAACGTCACCGTCATTTTCCTTCAGGGCGTTCTTGCAATCCATCATCCCCGCGCCGGATTTCTCCCGCAGTTCCTTAACAATAGCAGCTGTAATCTGGACCATCATTCTTCCTTACAATATAGTGGAACAATCGCAGGTTCCGGATATATTCCGGAACCCGCATCTGTAAATTTATTCAGAAGCTTTTTCTTCGACAGCTTCTTCGGCTTTTTCCGCGGCAGGCGCTTCGGCCTCTTCTGTTTTTTCCGCCTCGGGGGCCGCTTTTTCTTCAGCCGCCGCCAGTTCTTCCTCTACGGGCGCTTCTTCAGCGGCGCCAAGGTCAACGCCCTGGGCGACCATTTCCTGCTGAATGCCGTCGAGCACGGCGCCGGACACCAGGTCGCAATAAAGCTGAATGGCGCGGGTCGCGTCATCATTGCCGGGAATCGGGAAGGCGACGCCGTCCGGATCGCTGTTGGTGTCCAGAACCGCGACAACCGGGATGCCAAGTTTGTTGGCTTCCTGAATCGCCAGGTCTTCCTTGTTGGTGTCGATGACAAAAAGAATGTTCGGAATGCCGCCCATGTCCTTGATCCCGCCAAGCGCCCGTTCCAGTTTGTCCCGCTCGCGGGTCATCTGCAGGGTTTCCTTCTTGGTCAGGCCGGTCATTTCAGCCGCCAGCTTCTCATCCAGTTCCTTCAGGCGTTTGATGGAGTTGGAGATCGTCTGCCAGTTGGTCATCATGCCGCCGAGCCAGCGGTGATTGACGTAATACTGGCCGCAGCGTTTGGCGGCTTCGGCGATCGGGCCGGAAGCCTGACGCTTGGTGCCGACGAACAGAACACGGCCGCCGGAGGCGGTAACGTCGCGCACCTGTTCCAGGGCGCGGTGCAGCAACGGCACCGTGATCGACAGGTTGATAATGTGAACTTTATTGCGGGCGCCAAAGATATATTCTTTCATCTTCGGGTTCCAGCGATGGGCCTGATGGCCAAAATGCACCCCAGCTTCCAAAAGCTGACGCATCGTAAATGTTGGCGTCGCCATACGATTTTTCCTTGTTTTTCCGGTTAATCCTCCGCGAGCGTGTGGCCCCAATCGGGACACCGGAAAGTCTTCCTCAATATGTAGGAGGTCAACTTAAAAACCCGCGTGTGAAGTAGGCGCGTCATAGCGTTCTTTCCGCCAAAGATCAAGGGTTTTTGTGCAATTTGGTCGAAGTTTCACAAAAGCGCGCCTGTTTTGAGAAAAAAAGCCCGCTTTCAGCCCTTTTTCAGGTCGATGGCGGTCCGGGTGCGGCTCTGGTCTACGTCCTCATATCCCGCCTCGGCGGGGATTTTGCGGAAGCGAACCCTGTCGCCTTCGATCACTTGCGGGGTGACGGTGACGATCTTCCGCGCGGCGAGCAGGTCAAGGGCCTCGGCGACGGACCGCGCCCGGCCGAGCATTTTCAGGTTCATCATCGTCGGGAACATCAGCACGCCGTCGGATTCCTCGACCAGGGTCATCGGATGCATCCATTCGATCGCGGTAATTTCATGGCCATCAGGACTCGGGATTTGCCCCTCCGGCGCGACACAAAGGAAAAAGCGGGTGTCAAAGCGGATCGGATAGACCCTGGGCGTGATCCAGTGGGCGAAGGGAAAACAGTCATTCATGTCAAGGGTAATACCGGTCCGATCAAGAAAATCAGCCAGCGTCATCCGGTCCTCCAGAATGGCGGCCCGGTATCTTTCATCAAGCCGTCGCCGTGTCGCCTCATCAATCCTGTCGCCGCCCATCGTGCCGATGACCAGGCCGGTTTCCTCGAACACTTCACGCAGCGCCGCATAGCGCAGGCCGCGGAACTCGGCCGAAATATCCGCGCTCGCATCCTTCTGGTCCCGCTCCTCAAGCGCCCGGTCGGCCGGATCAAGCTTGCCGCCGGGAAAGACATAGGCGCCGCCGGCGAATTTGATCTTGGGATGCCGTTTGACCATCAAAATCTGCAATGTGCCATATTTCGGATGCGCCGCCCCGTCCCGAATGATCAGAACGGAGGCGGAATCCCTGGTTTTTGCGGTGGCGTTGTCCGGTTTGTCGGTCATAAAAATCTTCTATCTGTTTTAGGGTCTGTTGACAATTCATTATTGCCCTTCCGCCATGATCATTTTGAAATCCTCCTTCCGACAGGGCATCGCCCGGCCAATGGATCCCCGATCAGGTCGGGGATGAGGGGAAAGAGAACCGCACTTCAATCCTATATTCAGAGAATCCGGAAAATCTCCCACGCCCCTAATCTGCCCCCTATATCTCCCGGGCGTCCATCACGCCTTTCATGGTGATGAGGGCGCTGCGGATATCGGGGGAGACCCTGTATTTGTCCTTTAGTTCAATATCGATGTCATAATCGCCGCTTTCATCCTCCGCCTTCAGCTTGAAGGTGACATAGCCGCGGCCGCCCCTGTAATTGTCGAGCACTTCGCGGATCGCGGCGATGCTGCTGGCGTCGGTGAGGAAAATCTCGAGTCCCCGGGCTGAATTGGCCGCCACCACCTCGATCGCGGCGAAGCTTTTCGCCGTCACCCGCAGGCCTTTTTCCGCATGGATCGTCGCCTCGACGGTTGCAATCACCGAACTGCCGACCGCCAGAATTTCCTCGGCGCTGTCGAGCAGTTCCGAAAAGACCATGCATTCAAACCCGCCGTGCGCATCCGACAGGCCGACAAAGGCGAATTTCTTGCCGCGCTTGTTTTTCATCACCCGGATATTCTGGACCGTGCCGGCGAGCTTTATGGCGCCGCCGCCGTGGGCCTTGCGCTCCAGTTCGGTGGAGGGCGTGATTTTCTGCCGTTCCAGAATTTTCTCATAGGCGTCGAGCGGATGGGCGGAAAGATAAAAGCCGATCGCCTCTTTTTCGTAATTGAGCTTTTCGATCAGTTGCCATTCCGGCATATCCGGCAACGCCAGCATCGGTTCCTCCACCACATCGTCAAACAGGCTGACTTGATTGCTGTTGCGAGCTTCGGTCGCGGCGCTGGCCTGGCGCAAAATCATTTCGACCGAGGCCAGCATCTGCGCCCGATTGGGATTGAGGCTATCAAAAGCCCCGGCCTTGGCCAAATTCTCCAGCGCCCGCTTGTTGATCTGTTTGGTGTCGAGACGCCGGCAAAAGTCCGCCACATCAGCAAAGGGGCCATTTTTGGCGCGCTCGGCAATCATCGCCTCCATGGCGCCGGCGCCGACATTCTTCAGCGCCGCCAGACCATAGCGCACGCCGCGCAGCACGCCGTCCGATCGGGCGCCGCCGATATTGTCGGCGTCTTCCCGGCCCTCAATCACCTCGACGGAAAATTCAACCTCCGAGCGGTTGATGTCGGGCGGCAGGATCTCGATGCCCATGGACAGGACTTCCTGCTTGAAGACCGCCAGCTTGTCCGTGTTGTTGAGGTCGAGCGACATGATCGCCGCCATAAACTCGACCGGATAATTGGCCTTCAGGTAGGCGGTGTGGAAAGAGACCAGCGCATAGGCCGCCGCATGGGATTTGTTGAAGCCGTAACCGGCGAATTTCGCCACCTGGTCAAAAATGCCCGCCGCCTGTTTCGGGTCGACGCCCTTTTTATCGGCGCCGTCCTGAAAGCGGGCGCGCTGCTTGTCCATTTCGGCGGGGATTTTCTTGCCCATCGCCCGGCGCAGCAGGTCCGCCTCGCCGAGAGAATAATCGGCCAGCACCTGGGCGATCTGCATCACCTGTTCCTGATAGATGATCACGCCGTAGGTTTCGGTCAGGATTTCGGTCAGCAGCGGATGCAGGTAATCGGGCTCCTTTTCACCATGCTTGCAGGCGATATAGAGCGGAATATTGTCCATCGGCCCCGGACGATAGAGCGCCACCACCGCGATAATATCCTCGAACATATCGGGCTTCATCTGCACCAGCACATTCTGCATGCCGCTGCTTTCCAGCTGAAACACGCCGATGGTCCTGCCGCTGCTCAGCAGGTCGAAGGTCGGGCCGTCGACCAGCGGCGTCTGCTCCAGGTTGACCTCAATGCCCCTGAGCGCGATATGCTCCACCGCTTTCGCGAGCACGGTCAGGGTCTTGAGGCCGAGAAAGTCGAATTTCACCAGTCCGGCCTGCTCGACAAATTTCATGTTGAACTGGGTCACCGGCATGTCGGAGCGCGGATCACGGTAAAGCGGCACCAGCTGGTCCAGCGGCCGGTCGCCGATCACGACGCCGGCGGCATGGGTCGAGGCATGGCGGAACAGCCCCTCGAGCTGCAACGCCATCTCAATCAGCCGCGCCGTCGCCGCGTCATTGTCGCGCTCATATTGCAGCTTGGGTTCGCTTTCCAGCGCCTCCGCCAGCGACACCGGGTTGGCCGGATTGGCCGGGATCAGCTTCGACAGGCGATCGACCTGACCATAGGGCATCTGCAGCACGCGGCCCACGTCCCGCACCACCGCCTTGGCCTGAAGCTTTCCGAAGGTGATGATCTGCGCCACCTGGCTGTGGCCGTATTTCTCCTGAACATAACGGATCACCCGGTCGCGCTTGTCCTGGCAGAAATCAATATCAAAATCGGGCATCGACACCCGTTCCGGGTTGAGGAACCGCTCGAACAGCAGGCCAAAGCGCAGCGGATCGAGATCGGTAATCATCAGCGCCCAGGCGACGACCGAGCCCGCGCCCGAGCCCCGGCCCGGCCCCACCGGGATATTGTGGTTTTTCGACCATTGAATAAAGTCGGCCACGATCAGGAAATAGCCGGGAAAACCCATCTGGTTGATGATCTTCAGTTCAAAATCAAGCCGCGCCCAATAGGGTTTGGCGATTTCGGCCAGCCTGTCCGCATCCTGTTCATCGGCATAGACATGCTGCTCCAGCCGGCGCTGCAGGCCGTCCCGGGCCATTTTATCGAGCGCCGCCTCCTCACTGATGTCCTGATAATCGGCCGCCGTCTTGTCCATGCCGTCGGTGAAGTTGGGCAGGATCGGGTCAATGGTCGGCACCCTGAAGGCGCAGCGCCGGGCGATAACCACCGTATTCTGCACCGCTTCCGGCAGGTCGGCGAACAGTTCGGCCATTTCCGCCGCGGACTTGAAATAATGTTCCGGCGTCAGCTTGCGCCGGTCATCCTGCTCGACATAATTGCCGCCGGCGATACAGAGCAGCGCGTCATGGGCCTGATACATTTTGCGTTCCGGGAAGAACACCTGATTGGTCGCGACCAGCGGCAGATCATAGTGATAGGCCATCTCGACAAAAGCCGCTTCGGTCTGATCCTCCGCCGCCATGCCGTGACGCATGATCTCCACATAAAGCCGTCCGGGAAACAGCCGCATCAGTTTGCGCAGGACTTCCTCGGCCCGGTCCCTCGCCTTGAGGCCGCCGGACCGGAGATATTTGCCCACCGGGCCATCCGGGCCGCCCGTCAGGCAGATAATGTCCCCGGTATGGCCCTCAAGATCGCCGAGGCGGAGTTGCGGCGTCTCGTGACCGTCGCCTTCCAGATGCGCCTTGCTGACCAGTTTCATCAGGTTTTGATAACCGGTCGCGGTCTGGGCCAGCAGGACCAGCCAGCCCGGTTCCGGCGCCTTGAAGGACCGGGCGTCCTGTTCCCCCTCATGACGGATGGCGAGCGAGCAGCCGATGATCGGCTGTATCCCGTCGCCGGGCAGGGCGAGCGAGGCTTCCAGCGCGCCGAACATATTGTTGCTGTCGGTGATCGCCACCGCCGGCATGTCATGCGCGCGGCACAGCTTGCCGAGAGCTTTGACGTGGATTGCGCCTTCGGACAGGGAATAGGCCGAATGCAGCCTCAGATGAATGAATGCGGGAGACGCCATATCCTATCGCCAGCCTCCGATAATCGCCGCCATCAGAAGCAGTTCGGCGACATATTGCCCGGCATAGATGGCGTAAAGCCGGAAGGAGCGGTCCTCAAAGGCGAACTGGGGCGCGGTCAGCGCCGCCATAACGCCAACGCCCAAGAGGCCGCCGAGGGCCAGCGACGACAGAAAATCCAGGTCAGCGAGCGTTATGATCACCGCCAGGGTGAAGGCGGCGATGCCGCCGAGCGCTGCGGACAGGAGCATCGGCCCGGGGGCGACGGCGGATATCTCCCGGGTCAGGCCGACTTCCCGCAGCCAGACACCGGCGAACAGCGCCGGCGAATACCAGGCCGTCCCGAGGACGAATTTCAGCCCGGCCGCCAGCAAAACCGCCCACATGTTAATCTGACCAAGTTCCATTGATTCTCCTGAAAAGCCCAACGGGCCTGTCCCTTGCGGTGCTGGTCCTACGCCAGCACCCCGTTATGCAGTGTAACACAGCGATCCATCTTTTTCGCCAGGTCGTTGTTATGGGTCGCCACCAATGCCGAAATCCCCTCCTCCCGCGACAGGCGCAACAACTCATTCATCACCCCGTTGCCGGTCGCTTCGTCCAGATTGCCGGTCGGCTCATCGGCCAGCAGGACTTTCGGCTTGCCGACCACGGCGCGGGCAATGGCGACCCGCTGCTGCTCGCCGCCCGAAAGTTCCGACGGCCGGTGATCCAGCCTGCCGCCCAGCCCCAGTTGCTTCAGCATTTTTTCAGCCTTGTCCCGGGCGTCGCCTTTCGCGTTTCCGGCAATCACCAGCGGCAGCATGACATTCTCAATGGCGGAAAATTCCGGCAGAAGATGGTGAAACTGATAAATAAATCCCACGTCATGGCGGCGGAGGCGTGTGCGTTTATTATCGGACAGCCTGGCGCAGGGCTTGCCGTCAATGACCACCTCGCCGCTGTTCATCCGGTCGAGAAGACCGGCGATCTGCAGCAGGGTCGATTTGCCCGATCCCGACGCCCCGACCAGGGTCACCACCTCGCCCTTTTTCAGGGCAAAGTCAATGCCGCGCAGAATATGCAGGTCCTTATCCCCCTGGATGAAATGGCGGTGAATGCCCTGTAATTCCAAGATATTTTCCGTCATGATGATCCCCTACTCATAGCGCAACGATTCGACCGGGTCGACCTTGGCCGCCCGCCAGGCCGGCAACAGCGTCGCCAGAAAGCTCAGGCCGAGCGCGACAATGATCACGATGCCGACCTCGCGCCCGTCAATAATCGCCGGCACCTCGGACAGGAAGCGCACCTCGCCCTCCCACAGGCTGAGGCCGGTCATCCGTTCGATAAAATCCAGAATTGTCTGGACATTATCCGCGATCAGCAGCCCGAGAATGGTGCCCAGCATAGTGCCCAACACCCCGATACAGGAGCCGACGATAAAGAATATCCGCATGATCGAGGCGCTGGTCACCCCCATGGTGCGCAGGATCGCCACATCGCGGGTCTTGTTCTTGACCATCATGATCATTGTCGAAATGATGTTGAAAACCGCCACCAGAATGATGAAGGACAGGATAATGAACATCACGTTGCGTTCAACCTGAAGCGCGTTAAAGAAACTGCGGTTCAGCACCCGCCAGTCAATCAGCCGCCCGCCCGGGTCAATCTGTCGGGTCACCTGCTGCACCAGGGGATACATTTCCGTGATCATGTCCGGATGGCTCAGGCTGATTTCCAGCGCCGCCACTTCGTCACCATATTGAAAATAGCTTTGGGCCTGGGCCAACGGCATGAAGAAATAGCTGGTGTCGTAATTATATTCCCCGACCTCGAAAATGGCCGTGATCTGATAGCTGGCGATCCGGGGCACGGTGCCAAAGGGCGTCACCCGGCCGCGCGGCGTGACCAAAGTCACCAGATCCCCCGGCGACAGATTATATTTGTCGGCCAGCCTTTTGCCGATCAGAATATCATTGTCGCCCTTGCCGAAGTCCGCCAGCGCGCCGACCTTGATATTGTCTGAAATCAGGGTCATCTGTTTCAGGTCTTGGGCCCGGACGCCGCGCACCAGCGCCGGAACGCTGTAACTGCCGAAAGTCGCCAGGGCATGGCCCTCAACAATCGGCAGAACCTTGACCACATGATCAATTTTCTTCAGACGCGCCACCGCGTCGTCATAGTCGCTCATCCGGCCGCCCACCGGCTGATAGAGCATATGACCGTTAAAGCCGATCACCTTGCTGAGCAACTCCTCGCGGAAACCGTTCATCACCGACATGGTGACGATCAGCACCATCACCCCGATGGCGATGCCAAGCAGGGAAAACAGCGCCACCAGAGTGACGAACCCTTCGTTGCTTCTGATCTTCAGGTACCTGAAGGCCACCATCCACTCGTGCGCCCGGAACATCCCCGCTCTCCCCTTATCAGGATAATTTGTTTATGGCGTCCGCGAGGGACACCTCTTGCCGTTCACCGGACGCCCGGCATTTCAACTCGACGACGCCATTCTTCAGCCCCCGGGGGCCGACAATCAACTGCCACGGCAGGCCGATCAGGTCCATGTCGGCGAATTTGCCGCCGGCGCCCATGTCCCGGTCGTCATAGAGGGTTTCAACACCCGCGTCCTGTAACTGGCGGTAAATGTCCTCACAGGCCGCCGCGCAGTCCACATCCTTCGCCCGCAGGTTGATCAGACCGACTTTATAGGGCGCTGCGGCTTCGGGCCAGATGATGCCGGCGTCGTCATGGCTCGCCTCGATCAGGGCCGCGACCAGACGGGAAACGCCGACGCCGTATGATCCCATCTCCACCGGCGTCAGACTGCCGTCCGGTCCGGTCACGGTGGCGTTCATCGCTTCGGAATATTTGGTGCCGAAGAAGAAAATATGCCCGACCTCGACGCCCTTGGCGGTGCGCAGGTCCTCCGCCGCCACCGGACAATTGTCCGGATCATGCTTTTCCTCTTCCATGGCGTAGAGACTTTGCAGCTTCTCAATCGTCTGATGATCAATATCCCCGGTCAGGCTGGCGAGATCGAAATTTTCGATCTCCTTGTCATAATAGAGCGTGCTTTCCCCGGTTTCGGCCAGGATCTGGAATTCATGGCTCAGGTCGCCGCCAATGGCGCCGGTGTCGGCCCGCACCGGAATCGCCACCATCCCCAGCCGGGCGAAGGTGCGCAGGTAAGCGACATACATCTTGTTATAGGATACGCGCCCCGCCTCGGCATCCAGGTCAAAGCTGTAATTATCCTTCATCAGGAATTCCCGGCCGCGCATGATGCCGAACCGGGGCCGGATCTCGTCGCGGAACTTCCACTGAATGTGATACAGCATCTTCGGCAGGTCTTTATAGGACTTGATAGTGTTGCGGAACAGGTCGGTGACCATTTCCTCATTGGTCGGCCCGTAAAGCATTTCCCGGTTATGACGGTCCTTAATGCGCAGCATTTCCAGACCATAGGCGTCATAGCGGCCGCTTTCCCGCCACAGCTCCGCCGACTGGATCGTCGGCATCAGGATTTCCTGCGCCCCGGCCCGGTCCTGTTCCTCCCGGACAATCTGTTCAATCTTGCGCAGCACCCGAAGCCCCAGCGGCAACCAGATGTAAATCCCGGCGCTGGTCTGACGGATCAGGCCGGCGCGCAGCATCAAGCGGTGGGATGTGATCTGGGCCTCCGCCGGATTTTCCTTGAGCGTGGGCATAAAAAGAGATGAAAGACGCATGATGGTAACCTTATAAATTAAATATTTCTGTTTTTATAAACTGCCCGACAGGTTATTTACAGGCTTTTTATGCGCAGGCTTTTTGCCGACCGCAATTATCTTTGCGGAATCGAACCATTTTGGAGCTTTCCAGCGATTTCAGCCGGCTTATTTTTTATCCTGCCGGCACAGCAGCAGAAGCTGTTTTTCATCATCCGCCACCAGAGGCTTGCCGTTCAGGGTCGCTTGGCCGTCCTTTATCACGACCTGGCCGAGATAAATTTCCCCGCGCAATCCCTTATGATCCTCAAATATTTTCTTTGAACGGTCGTTGATCCCGCTTTCCTTCGCCACATCCAGAATCAAATGAAAGGAAATCCCCTCCTTCATCCCGAGATTGGATGCAAAGTCCGACGACGGCGCCAGATCGGCGGGCGCGACCGCCTTTCCCCTGACATCCACCCCCGCTTTATAGGCGACGTCATCCGCCGGGATATGGGCCAACAACCGTTGACAGTTTTCCTTCGTGACATAGGCCAGCCTTTCGGCTGAACCGCTTGGAAATATTAAACTTATGTTAATCATCAATGTGACAAAAATAACGCGATACATGCCGTCTGCTCCCATTTTCCCCCTGATTTCAATATGATCCCACTATCTCAGGCCTGTGTGATTTTTGCAACATTTAGCGAAAAATTAAGCTAAATGACGTTTTTGTTAATGACAGTGACCGCATCCTCGACTATTGTCTCTTTCGAAAGTGAGGCCCAAGTCTAGGGAGGGAGATCTCTACACCACGCCGGCATTGACTTAATAAAAAATTATAAATATCGGCAGACATAAAAAAATATAAATAAAAAATGCAAGGCGCAAATGCCTTGCTTTTTTTTGCCTTTTTCCCTTCCATAAACGGCGGCTGAGCGTCTATCCAAAGGTGATCAGGTCAAATTCCATCACCGCCCAGAAAATCGCCCACAGGATTATGGTGATTCCCGTGGTGATCAGCATTTTCTTGCCAATATGGGATTTAACCGGCGAGCCGGGCTCGATGCCCGCTTCATAATCCTCGCCACTTTCATGATGACCCCTGACGCCCCAGGGCAGCACCATAAACAGGACCAGCCACCAGCAGACCAGGAAAACCACGATATGATTGGCGATGGTCATGCCTATACCTCCTCAAGTTCAACGAGAGCGCCGCAGAAATCCTTCGGATGCAGGAAAAGGATCGGCTTGCCGTGGGCGCCAATTCGCGGTTCCCCACTGCCCAGAATGCGCATACCGTCGGCGATCAGCTTGTCCCGCGCCGCGTGAATGTCCGCCACCTCGTAGCAGATATGATGAATGCCGCCGGAAGGATTTTTGTCGAGAAAGCCCTGAATCGGCGAATTCTCGCCCAGGGGATAGAGCAGTTCGATCTTGGTATTGGGCAGTTCAACGAACACCGTCACCACGCCATGATCCGGCTGATTCACCGCATCGGAGACCTTGGCCCCCAAGGTGTCGCGATAAAGCGCGACCGCCGCCTCAAGATCATTCACGGCAATGGCGACATGGTTTAATTTTCCAATCATTATTACGCTTCCTCTGTCTCTGTCAGTTTTTTGCTATCGATCCGGGACACCGTCACCACCGTCACCGGACCGGTTTCCTTGAGGGTATAATTTTTCGCCGCCTTGCGGGCGTAAACCCGCACCGCCTCGGCCAGCTTGTTCTTATCCGCCCGCTGTTTGCGGGTCAGGCTTTTCACCGCGTCAAACACGGCCTCAATGATCGCGTCGTCAAACCGGTCCGCGCCGGCGTCCGGATTGCCGAGGTTGGTCACCTCCGGCGCCGCGAGAAACCCGCCCGTGCCGTCGACCACAAGAGAAACGACCAGAGCGCCGTTATATAATATCCGCCGCCGGGTGACGATGGCGTCATCCTCTCCCGGCACCAGATACTGGCCATCAAGGGCGAAACGGCCGACATCGACATATTCGACGATTTCCGCCGGTCCGGGGGCCAGTTTTATCACAGTGCCGTTGCGCGGCACAATCGCTTGCGCAATGCCATGACGGCGGCCAAATTCGGCCTGCTTCTGCATATGGCGCAGTTCACCATGCACCGGAACCAGGATTTCCGGCCGGATCCAGTCGTACATTTTCTTCAGTTCCCGCTGTCCCGGATGGCCGGACACATGAACGAAGGCGTCCTTTTCGGTGATGACCTCCGCCCCCGCCTCGACCAGCATATTATGCAGCCGGCCGATCATCAGTTCATTGCCCGGGATAATCTTGGACGAAAAGATCACCGTATCGCCGCGGCTTAAGATGACGTCCCGGTTGCCTCCCTGGGCGATCCGCATCAGCGCCGCCCGCGCCTCCCCCTGACAGCCGGTGCAGATATAAAGAACTTTCTCGTTGGGCATATAACCGGCGTCGCTTTCCTCAACCACCCGGGGGAAATCCTTGAGATAGCCGGCTTCGATCGCCGCCGCCACATTTCGTTTCAGGGACCGCCCGACCAGACAGACCTCGCGGCCGTTCTTTTTCGCCGCCTGGGCCAGGGTGTCGACCCGCGCCACATTGGACGAAAAGGTGGCGCAAAAGACCTTGCCCTTCTTGGCCGACAAAAGCTGGCTGATGTTGTCGCGAACTTTTCCCTCCGAGCCCGAGGACTCGACATTGAAGACGTTGGTCGAATCACAAACCAGCGCCAGCACGCCGTCGTCGCCGACCTGCCGCATGGCCGCTTCGTCGGTCCTGTCGCCCAGCAGCGGGTCCGGGTCCAGTTTCCAGTCGCCTGTGTGAAAAATCGCGCCGGCGGCGGTTTGGATCCGCACCGCATTGGGTTCCGGAATCGAATGGGTGAGCGACAGGAAGTCAACGCTGAAGGGGCCCAGTTCAACAGTGCCCATAAGCGGCACCTCGATCAGCGGCACCTCATCGAGCAGCCCGGCCTCGGCCAGCTTCAGCCGGATCAGGATCATGGTGAACGGCGTCGCGTAAACCGGGCAGCGCAGCCGCGGCCACAGATAGGCCAGCGCCCCCACATGATCCTCATGGGCGTGGGTGATGATCAGGCCCAGAAGCTTGTCCCGGCGCTGCTCGATATAGCCGGTGTTGGGCATGATCAGGTCAATTCCCGGCAGATAGGTGTCGGCGAATGAAATGCCGCAATCAACCATCAGCCACTTGCCTTGGGTCTGATAGAGGTTCAGGTTCATTCCAATTTCGCCGGACCCGCCAAGCGGCAGGAAATACAGGGCGTCTTTAGGGTCAGGAGTCATTAATATGCATACTTTCTGTTGTTTCGGGAACGGCGCGGGCGAGGAAGCGGGCGCAAACAAGGGCCATTCCCTGTTAAGCATTGCTGACGCTGTCCCGCGCCGCATCCCGGGACAACCCTTCGGGCGCGGCGTATTTCAGCCGGGAGTGCGCCCGCGATCCTTGAAAACCAATCAGGTTTCCGGCGGCCCGCCGCCTGCTCCCGCCTAAAATCTGGTATGAAATATGCCACGCAGAAAATATGCATATTAATGACTCCTGACCCTAGGATAGGCCAAACTTATTTTTCCTTTATATTCCGGCGGTATATTTCGAAAAGACCATAGGTGGTCAGTTCCTGGTCAACGATGGTAATCTCGGCCACCTCATCATTAAATAGCGGCGCCAGTCCGCCGGTGGCGAGGACTTTCATCTCGGACCCCGGATTTTTTTCGTCAAATACCCGCTTGATGCGCCGCACGACGCCTTCCACCAGCCCGACATAGCCCCAGAATATGCCCGACTGCATGGCGGATACGGTGCCGGTTCCGATCACCTGATCCGGTTTTTCAACCGCCACCCGCGGCAGTTTGGCCGCCGCCATATGCAGCGCCTCGACCGACAGGTTGACCCCGGGCGAAATGATGCCGCCGCAATAATCGCCGTTTTTATCAATCACGTCAAATGTCGTCGCGGTGCCAAAATCAATGATGATCATCGGGCCGCCGTATTTTATCTGGGCGGCAACCGCATTGACCAGCCGGTCGGCGCCGACCTCATTCGGGTTGTCCAGCCGGACCGCAAGGCCAAGATCGACATTATCCTCGCCGACAACAAGGGCCGTGCAATTGAAATAACGCCGGCACAGGAGCTGCAGGGGAAACAGGGCCTGCGGCACCACGGTCGCAATAATCGCGCCGCTGATATTATTCGGTGAAATATTTTCCAGATTCATCAATTGGGTGAGCCAGACCATATATTCATCCGCCGTCCGGCTCGAGGAACTGGAAATCCGCCATTTATAGCGCAATTCTTCCCCGTCGTGAATGGCGAAGACGATATTGGTGTTTCCGGCGTCAATGGCGAGAAGCATGGTCTATCCTTTAGGTCATAACCCGACGTTACACGAAGAAAACATCTCCTGCGGTAATATGTCGCCTTTCGCCGTCGAACTCAAGTATTAGTGCGCCGCGGTCGTCCAGATCGACGAATCTCCCGCGCAGATCCTCCTTCGGCAGGCGGACGATAATCTCATCCCCCAGGCCGCGGGCCGTTTCCTTCCACGCCCTGCGGATCAGGGGAAAACCGTGATCCCGCCAGCATGTGACCCAGTGCGCCATCGACTGCGCAAGCCCCTGCATCACCGCCGCAGTCTCTATTTCCCGGCACAGTTCCGCCTTGAGGCTGGTGGCGGGGAATGGCGTCCCGGCCGGGTGGGAATTTACATTGACGCCGATGCCGATAATCACATGGCCGGGCCGGGCGCCCCCCTCACCGGTTGATTCGAGCAGAATGCCGGATATTTTCCGGTCTTCCACCAGAATATCATTGGGCCATTTGCAGGATACCCGGGTTCCGGACTGCATTATATCCGCCACCGTGTCCCGCACCGCGAGCGCCGAGACAAAGGACAGTTGCGATGCGGTCGCAAGATCGCAGTCAATGGCGTATAACAGCGAGGCGAAGAGATTGCCCCGCGGCGACTGCCACGCCCGGCCCCGGCGGCCGCGCCCGGCGGACTGGGCCGCAGCCGCAACCCAGATATTGCCCCGCGCGCCCTCTGCCGCCAGCCGGTGACATTCCGCGTTGGTGCTGTCCAGAACGTCAAACGCCCGAAGGTCGTAACCCTCGGGCACCTGAAGGGATGTTAAACCGGTCATGGTTCAGGAAATCAGGGCCGCCGCCGCCATCCTGGCGTATTCCAGAACCGGCGCGTTGACCTGGGGCAGCAGGAACAGGATCAGCAACGCCGCCCCGACGCCGATAATCGCCCGCATATTGCGGGATTTCTGCGGCACGAATTCACCGGACGGCGCATCGAAGAACATCACCTTGACCACCCGCAGGTAATAATAGGCCCCGACGACGCTGGCGACCACGCCGATCACCGCCAGGGTAATCAGCCCGTAATCCGTCGCCACAGGATTGGAAACCGCCGTCGCAATGACCGCCTTGAAGACGTACCATTTGCCCCAGAAACCGGCAAGCGGCGGAATCCCCGCCAGGGACAGCATGAAGATCGCCATCGCCGTCGCCATGCCGGGCCGGGTCTGCGCCAGACCGGACAGGTCGGCAATTTCCTCGACCATGCCGTCCTTGCGGCGCATGGACAGGATGCAGGCGAAAGTCCCGACATTCATCACCAGATAGATCGCCATGTAAATCACCAGCCCGCGGACGCCTTCCTGACTGCCGGCCGCCAGACCGACCAGGGCGAATCCCACATGACCGATCGAGCTGTAGGCCATCAGGCGTTTGATGTTGGTCTGGACCACCGCCGCCACCGAACCGAGCACCATCGACGCCAGGGCCATAAAGACAATCACCTGATTCCACGAAGCCGCCAGTTCGCCGAACGGCACATAAAGCACCCGCACCAGCAGCGCCAGCGCCGCCACCTTGGGCGCCACGGCGAAGAAGGCGGTTACCGGCGTCGGCGCCCCTTCATAGACATCGGGGGTCCACATATGGAACGGCACGGCGGAAATCTTGAAGGCGAGGCCGACCAGGACGAGAACCATGCCGATGATCACCCCGACATCCGGGCCATGTTCCCCGGCATGGGTGAGCGTTTCGCCGATCGTGGAAAAATTGGTGCTGCCGACAAAGCCGTAAACCATCGAACTGCCGAACAACAGAATGCCGGACGCCAAAGCGCCGAGGACGAAATATTTCAGGCCGGCCTCCGTCGCCCGTTCATTCTCCCGCCGGATCGAAGCCAGAACGTAAAGACTCAGGGATTGCAATTCCAGACCCATGTAAAGCGACATCAGATCATTGGCCGACACCATGACCATCATGCCCAAAGTCGCCAGCAGCATCAGAACCGGATATTCAAACCGCTCCTCCTGCTCATCGCGGAAATATTGTGTCGACATGATCACCGCCAGGGCAGAGGCGACCAACACCAGCAATTTCATCATTGAGGTAAAGCGATCGACCACAAACATATCGCCGAAGGTATAAACCGCCGTTTCGGTCCAGTTGATGGTGACAAACAGCGTCACAATCATCAGCGCCGCCGAAAGCAACGAGACAAGGCCGGTCGATGTATTGCCGCGGAACACGCCAAACATCAGCAGCGCCATCGCGCCCAGCGCCATAAGAATTTCGCCATAGGCCGGGACCAGATCAGGAAGCATTGTTTCAGTCATCTTATATCTCCCTAATGCGCCACTGTTTCAGCAACCGCCTGCAGCGCGGCCTGATGATTTTGAATAAGGTTTTCAACGGATACATGCATGAAATCCATAAATGTTGACGGGTAAATCCCCATCCAGAGCGTGAAAATAACCAGCGGGGCGAAAATCAGGATTTCCCGCCGGTCCATATCCAGCATGGCCTTCAGGTCATCCTTGACCAGTTCGCCGAACACGACCTTGCGGTAGAGCCACAGCATATAGGCGGCACCCAATATCAGGCCGGTCGCGGCAAAGAATGTGGTCCAGATGCTGACCTTGAACAGACCGATCAGCACCAGAATTTCACCGATGAAGTTACCGGTGCCCGGCAGTCCCACCGACGCCATGGTGAAAAACATGAAGGTCAGGGCGTATTTCGGCATGATGTTGACCAGCCCGCCGTAGCGTTCGATTTCGCGGGTATGCAGCCGGTCATAGATCACCCCGACGCACAGGAACAGGGCGCTGGCGACAAAGCCGTGGGCCAGCATGACCATGATCGACCCTTCGATTCCTTGCGTGTTAAAGGCGAAAATGCCGAGCGTCACAAAGCCCATATGGGCGACCGAAGAATAGGCGATCAGCTTTTTCATGTCCTGCTGCATCAGGGCGACCAGCGAGGTATAGATAATCGCGATCACCGACAGGCTGTAGATCAGCCACGCCAGTTCAACGGACGCCACCGGGAACATGGGCAGGGAAAACCGCAGGAAGCCGTAACCGCCCATTTTCAGCAGGATGCCCGCCAGAATCACCGAACCGGCCGTCGGCGCCTGCACATGGGCGTCCGGCAGCCAGGTATGAACCGGCCACATGGGCATCTTGACCGCGAAAGAGGCAAAGAAGGCCAGGAACAGCCAGGTCTGGGCATCGACATCAAAACCATATTGCATCAGGGTCGGAATATCGGTGGTGCCGGCCTGGAAATACATATAGAGCATCGCCAGCAGCATCAGGACAGAGCCCAGCAGCGTATAGAGGAACAGCTTGTAGGCGGCATAGACGCGATCTTTACCGCCCCAGACGCCGATAATCAGGAACATCGGGATCAGGCCGCCTTCAAAGAACAGATAGAACAGAACAATATCAAGCGAGCAGAATACCCCGATCATCAGGGTTTCCAGAATCAGAAAGGCGATCAGATATTCCTTGACCCGGGTCTTGATCGCGTCCCATCCGGTCAGGATCACAATCGGCATGATGAAAGTGGTCAGCATGACGAACAGGATTGAAATGCCGTCAACCCCCATATGGTAGTTGATATTGTCGCCGAGCCAGCTCGTCTTTTCCACGAACTGGAATTCAGCCGTGGTCTTGTCAAAACTGAACCACAGGATCAGCGAGGCGATAAAGGTGAAAACCGTCGTCCACAAGGCGGCGTGCAAGGCCTTGCGGTCGGCGTTTTCCCCCCTGGTCAGCAAAATGAAAAATACCCCGACCAGAGGCAGGAATGTAATGATCGAAAGAGTCGGAAAATGTTCCATTAGTTGGCTCCTCCCACCGGCGCCGTGAATACAAACCATGAGACGAAGGCGGCGACGCCCATCAACATAACGAAGGCGTAATGGTAGATATAACCGCTCTGCAGGGCTCTGAACCGCTGCGCCAGTGACATGACGCTGGCGGCGGCGCCATCGGGACCAAAGCGGTCGATGACATTCTCGTCGCCCCTCTTCCACAGGAAGTAGCCCAGCCGCTTGGCCGGCCGGACAAACAGGAAGTCATAGATTTCGTCCACATACCATTTATTGTAAAACAGATTATAGAGATAGCGGAAGGTCCCGGCGAAGCGGGCCGGTGTTTCCGGTTTCCAGATATAGGCGTAAAGCGCGACCAGAAAGCCCACAACCATCACGATGAACGGCGCGGCGACAACCCAGCCGGGCACATGATGCGCTGCTTCCATGACGTTATGGGCCGCATCCTTGAGGAACAGGGCGTGACCCCAGAATTCCTCATAGTAATGGCCGACAAAATTCTCCTTGAACAGGAAGCCGGCGAATAACGCGCCCAGAGCCAGAAGATAAAGCGGCACCAGCATCCAGTTGGTGCTTTCATGGACATGATCCTGCACCGACTGGCTGGCGCGGGACTTGCCAAAGAACGTCATGAACACCAGACGCCAGCTATAGAAGGACGTCAGCAGGGCCGCCAGAACCCCCATGGCGAAGGCATAGCCCGACCATGCGGCGCCCGAGGCGAAGGCGGATTCAATGATCATGTCCTTGGAATAATAACCGGCGAGGAACGGAAAGCCGGTTAGCGCCAGCGTGCCGACGGTCATCATGGCGAAGGTCAGCGGAATCTTGTTCCACAGGCCGCCCATTTTGCGCATGTCCTGCTCATCGCTCATGGCGTGAATCACGGAACCGGAGCCGAGGAACAGCAGCGCCTTGAAGAAGGCATGGGTGAACAGATGGAAAATCGCCGCGCCATATGCCGACACCCCGAGGGCGAAGAACATATAGCCGAGCTGCGAACAGGTGGAATAGGCGATCACCCGCTTGATGTCATTTTGCGTCGTGCCGATGGTCGCGGCGAAGATCGCGGTCGACGCGCCGATAAAGGTGACAAAACCCAGCGCATCCGGGGAAAATTCAAAGATCGGCGAACAGCGGGCGACCATAAAGACGCCGGCGGTAACCATGGTCGCGGCATGGATCAGGGCCGACACCGGGGTCGGGCCCTCCATGGCGTCCGGCAGCCAGGTATGCAGGCCCAACTGCGCCGATTTGCCCATCGCGCCGATAAACAGCAGAATACAGATGGTCGTGATCAGGTCCAGATCCATCCACAGGAAATGAATCTGCTGGCCCTGAAGCGCGGGAATTCTGGCGAAGACCGTCTCGAAATCAACGGCGCCGGTGACCATGAAAATGGCCAGAATGCCGAGCGCGAAGCCAAAGTCGCCGACCCGGTTGACGATAAACGCCTTGATCGCCGCAGCGCAGGCCGACGGCCGCTTGTACCAGAAACCGATCAGCAGGTAGGACGCCAGCCCTACCCCTTCCCAGCCGAAGAACATCTGGACAAAGTTGTCCGATGTCACAAGCATCAGCATGGCGAAGGTAAAGAAACTGAGGTAAGCCATAAAGCGCGGCTTGTGAGGGTCGTGGCTCATATAACCGACGGAATAGATATGGACCAGGCAGGACACGCTGTTGACCACCACCAGCATCACCGCCGTCAGGGTGTCAATCTTGAAGCCCCAGTTGAATCTGAGGTCGCCGGAGGTCACCCAGTTCATCACCGTCACATGCTCTACCGTATGGCCCAGGCCGATCTGAAAAAACGCCACCCACGACAGGATGGCGGAAAGGATCAGCGCGCCGCAGGTTATCGCCTGCGCGCCCTTGTCGCCCAGTTTACGCCCAAACAGGCCCGCGATAATGGCCGCCAGAAGAGGCCCGAAAACAATGATCTGATACATTTTATTCTTATCCTTTCATCAGATGAATGTCTTCAACCGCGATCGTGCCGCGGTTACGGAAATAAATCACCAGAATGGCGAGGCCGATCGCCGCCTCCCCCGCCGCGACCGTCAGGATGAACATGGTGAACACCTGCCCGACCATGTCATGGAGGTACGATGAAAATGCGACAAAGTTGATATTGACCGCCAGCAGAATAAGCTCCACGGACATCAGGATGATAATCACATTTTTTCTGTTTAAGAAGATACCGAAAATGCCGATGGTAAATAACATGGCCGCAACGGTCAGATAATGAGCAAGTCCAATTTCCATTATTTTTTCCTACCTGTATCCCTTGGCCCTATATCCCTTGACCGGGTTTGACTTTCACAATGTCATAGGCGTCGCCGCGGCGGCGCATGACCTGCTTGGTGATATTCTGTTTCTTGACGCCCGGCCGCTTGCGGTGGGTCAGCACAATGGCGCCGATCATCGCCACCAGCAGGATCATGCCGGCCATCTGAAACAGGAAGATATATTTGGTGTAAATCAGGCTGCCCAGGGCTTCCGTATTGGTCATCGCCTCAAGCGCCGGGGTCCCCGTCGCCGGGTCGGTGACCACTTCGCCGCCAAGGCCCCAGCCCATGCCAATCAGCGCCAGCTCCGCCAGCAGCACGACCCCGATCAGGCCGCCGATCGGCAGATATTGCTGAAATCCCTTGCGCAGTTCGCTGTAATCAATGTCGAGCATCATCACGACAAACATAAACAGCACCGCAACCGCGCCGACATAGACAATCACCAGAATCATAGCGACGAATTCCGCCCCCAGCAGGACAAACAGCCCGGCGGAATTGAAGAAGGCCAGAATAAGATACAATACGGAATGCACCGGGTTCCGGCTCGAAATCACCATCAGCCCGGAAAATACCGTGACGGTGGCGAAAAGATAAAAGCATAAGGTGTAAATCATATTATCCAAATCCTGTCTGGCCTACCTGTAGGGTGCGTCAAGTTCAATATTGGTGGCGATTTCCTGTTCCCACATGTCGCCGTTCTTCAACAGTTTTTCCTTGTTGTAGAAAAGCTCTTCACGGGTTTCGGTGGCGAATTCGAAATTCGGCCCTTCGACAATCGCCTCCACCGGGCAGGCTTCCTGACAATAGCCGCAATAAATGCATTTGGTCATGTCAATGTCATAGCGCGTCGTGCGGCGGGTGCCGTCCTCGGCCACCGCGGCCTCGATGGTGATCGCCTGCGCCGGACAGATCGCCTCGCAGAGTTTGCACGCGATGCAGCGTTCTTCGCCGTTGGGATAACGGCGCAGCGCATGTTCGCCCCGGAAACGGGGGCTCAGCGGCCCTTTTTCATAAGGATAGTTGATGGTGGCTTTCTTGCGGAACATATAGCGGAACGTCAGCCACATGGCCTCGGCGAATTCGCTTAGCAGGAATGTCCGCGCTGCGTGTTTGAGAAGAGTCATATCTATATCCGTCTCTTTTCCTTTACGCCGGAATCTTGTCGGTCAACAACAAGAAAAACCCGGTTAATACTACCCATAGCAATGAAATCGGCAGGAATACCTTCCAGCCCAGCCGCATCAGCTGGTCATAACGATAACGCGGCACCGTCGCCTTGACCCAGGCGAAGACGAAAAACATCAGAAAAATCTTGCCGAAGAACCAGATCCAGCCCGGGATCACATAGAGCGGTTCCCAGTCGACGATCGGCAGCCAGCCGCCAAAGAACAGAATGCTGGTCATGGCGCACATCAGAATGATGTTGGCGTATTCGCCGAGGAAGAACAGGGCGAAGGCCATGGAGGAATATTCGATCTGATACCCGGCGACGATTTCCGCTTCCGCTTCCGGCAAATCAAACGGCGGCCGGTTGGTTTCCGCCAGGGCTGAAATAAAGAAAATCACCAGCATCGGCAGCAACGGCGTGAACCAGAAGCCGTTGACCCCAAGGAAAGTATCCTTCTGCGCCATCACAATGTCGGAAAGATTGAGGGAGCCCACCGTCATCAGCACCGTGACCAGGACAAAGCCGATCGACACCTCGTAAGACACCATCTGGGCCGAGGATCTGAGCGCGCCGAGGAAGGCGTAGCGCGAGTTACTGGCCCAGCCGGACAGGATAATGCCGTAGACCCCGAGCGACGATATGGCGAACAGATACAGTATCCCGACATTCAGGTCCGCCAGCACGACGCCGGCGTCAAAGGGGATCACCGCCCAGCCGACCAGGGCCAGAATGAACGTCAGCGCCGGCGCCAGCAGGAAAACGAACTTGTTGGCGCTCGCCGGAATGATGGTTTCCTTCAGGAACAGCTTCAGGCCGTCGGCGAAGGACTGCATCAGCCCCCAAGGGCCGACCACATTGGGGCCGCGGCGCATCTGCATCCCGGCCCAGACCTTGCGGTCCATGTAAACGCTCATGGCGACCGCCAGCAGCAGCGGCAGCACAATCACCAAAATCCCGACAACAATGCCGAGCAATGTCGCCAGCCACGGCGCCAGCGTCAGACCAAAGGCCCAGAGAAAAAATTCAACAAGTAAATCAGCCATTGGTTGCCTCTGCCTCCGCTACAAATTTCGCCCCTTCATAGGCCATGCCGCATTCCGCCATCACCTTTGACGACCGCGCGATCGGGTTGGTCTGATAAAAATCCCGGAAGATATTGCGGATCGGATCATCGGACAGCTCTCCCGCGACGCCAAAGTCGGCCCAGTCTTCGCTTGGCGTCTGGTCAACGATGGCGAAATGAGGATATTCGGCGACCATTTTCGCCCGCAATTCCGCAATATTGTCAAACGGCAGCTTATGGCCGAGCCTTTCCGACAGGGCGCGCAGAATCGTCCAGTCCTCGCGGGCTTCGCCCGGGCCGAAGATCGCCCGCGGCGCCATCTGCACCCGGCCTTCCAGATTGACATAGGCGCCCGGTTTTTCCGTATAGGCGACCCCCGGCAGGATGACGTCGGCATGTTTGACGCCCTCGTCGCCGTGACTGCCCTGATAAATGACAAAGGGCTTTTTCAGGCGGCTGCTGTCAATCTCGTCAACGCCCAGGTTAAAGACGACCTCAACATCGCCGGCCGCCGCCGCATCCATGATCCCGTCAACGCCCTTGTCGGTCACCAGGCCAAGATCCATCGCCCCGACCCGGCTTATCGCATGATGCAGGATGTTAAAGCCGTTCCATCCTTCCGTGACCATGCCGTATTTGTCGGCAATATCATGGGCCAGCTTCAGAATGGCCGCGCCGTCCTTGTGGCGGACCGCGCCGGAACCCAGAATGATCATCGGTTTTTTGGCCGCCTTCAGCGCCTTGGCGAAGTCGCCCTTGCCCGCCAGCACATCCTCCAGCGCCCGGGCGGTATCGCCCAGATGCTCCACGTCATAGGTTAGCTTTTCAACCTCGCCCACGGACGCGATCCGGCCGCGCTTTGACAGATAGCGCAGGCGAATGTTGAGCACCGGCGCTTCCTTGCGCGGGTTTGTTCCCACCAGCAGGCAGGCGTCGGCCTCGTCAATGCCGGCGATGGTCGTGTTAAACAGATAACCGACCCGATGTTTGCCGCCGTATTTGGCCCCGTCCTGACGGCAGTCAATGGCGGTCGAGCCCAGCGCATTCAGCAAGCCCTTCAGGGCATACATGCTTTCCAGATCGCACAGGTCGCCGACCAGACCGGCGATCCGGTCGCCGCCGAGGCCGTCCACTTTCTGGGCAATGGCGTCAAAGGCCTCGTCCCAGTTCGCCGCCTTGAGCACGCCGTCCCGGCGGACATAAGGCGTATCCAGACGATTATATGTCAACCCGTCAACCGCATGGCGGGTCTTGTCGGAAATCCATTCCTCATTGACATCCTCATGAACCCGCGGCAGGAAACGCATCACTTCGCGGCCCCGGGCGTCGGCGCGCACGCTCGACCCCATGGCGTCATGCACGTCAAAGGTTTCGGTCGATTTCAGCTCCCACGGCCGCGCCTTGAAGGCGTAAGGCTTGTTGGTCAGCGCCCCGACCGGACACAAATCAACCACATTGCCGGAAAGTTCCGAGGCGAAGGGCTGTTCCTGATAGGTGGTGATTTCCATATGATCGCCGCGGCCGATGCCGCCGAGCGCCGGAACCCCGGCGATTTCTTCCGAAAACCGCACGCAGCGGGTGCAATGGATGCAGCGGGTCATCACGGTTTTGATCAATGGTCCGAAATCATCCTTGGCGACAATCCGGCGGCCTTCTTCATAACGGCAGTCGTCGCCGCTGTAATACAGATACTGATCCTGAAGGTCGCATTCCCCGCCCTGGTCACAGACCGGGCAGTCGAGGGGATGGTTGATCAGGGTAAATTCAAGCACCCCTTCGCGGCCGCGCTTGACCCTGTCGCTCTTGGTATGAATGACCATGCCGTCGCCGGCCGGCATGGCGCAGGAGGCGATCAGCTTCGGCGCCTTTTCCATTTCGACAAGACACATCCGGCAATTGCCGGAGATCGACAGGCGTTCGTGAAAGCAGAAACGCGGTATTTCAACACCGGCGGCTTCGCAGGCCTGAAGAACAGTGGCCCCCTCTTCTACCTCAACCTCAATTCCATCGACGTTAAGCGTTGGCATTCTTTACACTCCACACTTCATCAGGCCGCAGAACGGCTTTTTTTATGTTCCAAAATACGACGCTCCACTTCGGGGCGGAAATGCCGGAGCAGGCCCTGTATCGGCCAGGCCGCCGCATCGCCCAGGGCGCAAATCGTATGGCCTTCGACCTTTGTCGTCACGTCGAGCAGCGTATCAATTTCCTCAATTTCCGCTTCGCCCGTCACCAGACGCTGCATCACCCGCGACATCCAGCCGGTGCCTTCACGGCACGGGGTGCACTGGCCGCAGCTTTCATGGGCGTAAAAGGCCGACAGGCGCGCAATCGCCTTGACAATATCGGTTGACTTGTCCATGACAATCACCGCCGCGGTGCCAAGGCCGGACCCTTCGGCCCGCAGACTGTCAAAATCCATCAGTACGGTATCGCAAATATCCTTCGGCAGCACATGAACCGATGACCCGCCGGGGATCACCGCCAGCAGATTGTCCCAGCCGCCGCGCACGCCGCCGGCGTGGGTTTCGATCAGTTCCCGCAGTGAAACGCCCATTTCCTCTTCCACGTTACAGGGGTTATTGACATGCCCTGAAATACAGAAAAGCTTGGTGCCGGTATTATTTTCCCGGCCGAGACTGGCGAACCAGGCCCCGCCGCGCCGCAGGATGGTCGGCGCCACCGCAATGGATTCAACGTTATTCACTGTTGACGGGCAGCCATACAGGCCGACATTGGCCGGGAAAGGCGGTTTGAGGCGCGGCTGGCCCTTCTTGCCTTCAATGCTTTCGATCAACGCCGTTTCCTCGCCGCAGATATAGGCCCCGGCCCCGCGATGAACATAAATATCGAATTTATAGCCGGTTCCACAGGAATTTTCCCCGATCAGACCGGCGTCATAGGCTTCCTGAATCGCGGCTTCCAGCACCTTGGCTTCATGAACAAATTCGCCGCGGATATAGATATAGGCCGCCACCGCCTTCATGGCGAAACCGGCAACCAGACAGCCTTCGATCAGCTTATGGGGGTCATGGCGGATGATTTCCCGGTCCTTGCAGGTTCCGGGCTCGCCTTCGTCGGCATTGACCACCAGATAATGGGGCCGGCCGTCCGAAACCTTGGGCATGAAGGACCATTTCAGGCCGGTGGGAAAACCCGCCCCGCCGCGGCCGCGCAGACCGGAGGCCTTCATTTCATCAATGATCCAGTCGCCCCCCTTGTCGAGCAGATCCCTGGTGCCGTCCCAGTCGCCGCGCTTTTTCGCCGCGTCAAGCCGCCAGCTTTGGTAGCCATAGAGATTGGTAAAAATACGATCCTTATCCGCAAGCATGTTATTTACCTCCCTCTGCCGCACAGAATTCCTTCAGGGTCGTCGGCCCACCCTGAGGGGCGGATTTATGACGATCGGTGGTCTGAGGGCCGGGCGCCGGAACAGCGCCGCTCTTGATCGCCTGAATGAACTTGCGGGTGCTCTGGTTATCCAGATCCTCGTAATATTCTTCCTTATAGGCGATGACCGGCGCATTGACGCAGGCGCCGGCGCATTCCACTTCCAGCAGGGTAAATTCACCGTCTTGCGTCGTCTCGCCAAAGCCGATGCCGAGCTCGTCCTTGCAGGCGGCGACCACATCATCGGATCCGCGCAGCCAGCAGGGGGTCGTGGTGCAGACCTCAATCACATGCTTGCCCACCGGTTTCAGGTTATACATGGTGTAAAAGCTCGCCACCTCATGCACCCGGATATAGGGCATGTCCAGCATCTCGGCGATATATTCCATCACCGGCACGGACACCCAGCCGTTATTCTGTTCCTGCGCCTTTTGCAGCAACGGCATCACGGCGCTCTGCTTGCGGCTGGCCGGATATTTCGCCAACTGGCCTTTCGCCCATTCCAGGTTTTCAGGCGTAAATTTGAAGTTTTCCGCGTTTCTTACACTGATGTTCATCGGTCAATTTCTCCGAACACGATATCAAAGGAACCGATCAATGCCGGGATATCCGCCAGCATATGACCCTTGGCGACATAATCCATCGCCTGAAGATGCGCATAGCCCGGCGCCCGGATTTTACAGCGATACGGTTTGTTGCCGCCATCGGACACCAGATAGACCCCGAATTCGCCTTTCGGCGCCTCAACTGCGGCGTAAACCTCGCCTTCGGGCACCTTAAAGCCTTCGGTGTAGAGCTTGAAATGCTGAATCAGCGCTTCCATCGAGGTTTTGATCAGCGCCCGCCGGGGCGGCGTGACCGTATGGTCCGTTGACAACACCTCGCCCCGGGGCATCTTCTCAATGCATTGGCGAATGATGTTCAGGCTCTGATACATTTCCTCGATCCGGACAACATACCGGTCATAACAGTCGCCGTTTTTGCCGACGACCACATCAAAATCCATGTCATTATAGGCATCATAGGGCTGCGCCTTGCGCAAGTCCCACGCCACATTGGAGCCGCGCAACATGACGCCGGTAAAGCCCAGCGCATAACATTCCTCGGCTGAAACCTTGCCAATATCCACATTGCGCTGCTTGAAAATCCGGTTTTCCGTCACCAGGGTTTCCATGTCGTTCAGGGTTTTCGGATAATTGTCGCACCAGCGCAGAATATCATCGGCCAGCCCCTCGGGCAGGTCCTGATGGACGCCGCCGGGACGGAAATAATTGGCGTGAAGCCGCGCGCCGCAGACCCGCTCATAAAACTCCATCAGCAGTTCGCGTTCCTCGAAGCCCCAGAGGATCGGCGTCAGGGCGCCGACATCCATCCCGTGGGCTGTCACATTCATAATGTGATTGAGGATTCGGCCAATTTCACAGTAAAGCACACGTATATACTGACCCCGCTCCGGCACCTCAAGCCCCAGCAACTTTTCAATCGCCAGGCAAAAGGCATGCTCCTGATTCATCGGCGAGACATAATCAAGCCGGTCGAAATAGGGTATGCCCTGGAGATAGGTCTTGTTTTCCAGCAGCTTTTCCGTGCCCCGGTGCAGCAGCCCGATATGCGGGTCGGCCCGCTCGACAACTTCGCCATCAAGCTCCAGAATCAAGCGCAACACGCCATGAGCCGCAGGATGCTGAGGCCCAAAGTTAATATTGTAGTTTTTAATATCTACTTCAGCCATGAGTTACTTCCCCTGCCCTTTGTCTTCGGCCTTTTCACCGGCTTTCTCGTCTCCGGGCAGAATATATTTCGCCCCTTCCCAGGGACTCATGAAATCAAAATCACGGAATTCCTGCTGCAGCTTGACGGGCTCGTAAACCACGCGCCGCTCTTCCTCGCTGTAACGCAACTCGATATAGCCGGTCAGCGGGAAATCCTTGCGCTGGGGGTGGCCCTGAAAACCATAATCGGTCAGGATGCGCCGCAGATCCGGATTGCCGTCAAACATGACGCCATACATGTCCCAGACTTCGCGCTCATACCAGCCGGCCGCAGGATAGACCTCAACAACCGACGGCACGGGGGTTTCGTCATCCGCCTCGACTTTGACCCGAACACGCATGTTATGTTTCAGGCTCAACAGATGGTAAACCACCTCAAACCGCTTCAGCCGTTCCGGATAATCGACCCCGCAAATATCGGTGAGCTGGACAAACTTGAAATTGCTGTCGTCCCGCAGCGTCGTCAGGATATTGACAATCTTGTCGGCGCGCGCAGTGGCCGTCAATTCACCGGCAGCAACCCTAAAGCCCAGCACCTCATTTTCAAGGACGTCAACGATCAAACGCCCCACGTCATTGAGTGTTTCTTCCTGAATACTCATGCGCATCACTCCTTAACGGTCCAGAGCCACGGTCCGGCGGATCTTCTTCTGCAGCTGAAGAATGCCGTAAACCAGAGCTTCCGCTGTCGGAGGACAGCCGGGAACATAAATATCAACGGGAACAATTCTGTCGCAGCCACGCACAACAGAATAGGAATAGTGATAGTAGCCGCCGCCATTGGCGCAACTGCCCATGGAGATCACATAGCGGGGCTCCGCCATCTGGTCATACACCTTCCTGAGCGCCGGCGCCATTTTATTGGTCAGGGTTCCGGCGACAATCATCACGTCGGACTGGCGCGGGGACGCCCGCGGGGCGAAGCCCATCCGCTCCACGTCATAGCGCGGCATGCTGGAATGCATCATCTCGACCGCGCAGCAGGCCAGGCCGAACGTCATCCACCACAGGGATCCCGTCCGCGCCCAGGCGATCACATCATCAAGGCTCGCGACCACAAAGCCCTTGTCAGACAGCTCATCCGAGATAGATTTAAAATAGGCATCCTGATCCGGAACCGGCAAGTTTTCGGCGCCTGTATCCTTTGACATATTTACTCCCACTCCAACGCCCCTTTCTTCCATTCATATATGAACCCGATGGTCAGAACGCCGAGGAAAATCATCATGGAGACAAAGCCAAACATGCCGATCTTGCCAAGGGAAACCGCCCAGGGAAACAGAAAAGCGACTTCAAGGTCAAAAATGATAAACAAAATCGCCACCAGGTAAAAGCGCACATCAAAGGGCTTTCGGGCGCTGTCGAAGGCCTCAAACCCGCACTCGTAAGCCGACAGCTTTTCCGTATCCGGCTTCTGCTCAACCAACAGCATCGGGAGCACAATAAAGATGCCGGACAGAATTATGGCGATGATAAAGAAAATCAGAATTGGAAGATATTCGAGCAGCAATTCATTCATCTGTGCTCAACCCCTTCTTTACAAATTGTCACGGGCAGCAGAAATGCATGGCGCATTGTCACTGCCCTGATTGAAACCGGTCTAATATTACGTCAAACCTTTTATATGGGCGGCGGAATAATTGTAATTCACAGCATCCTGCGCCACCACGCAACGGCCACCCACGCCAAGGCTTGAACTCGTGCTAGCTTAATAGACCGAAGTGAGGCAAAATGCCAATGATTTTTTAGTAAAAAAGGTTCACGGGTAAAATATTGCGCCACAGAAATGACGCGGTGGAAAACGGCCCGCAACCGGGCGGCAACGCGATCACCTGCGCCATCGGAACGTCTTATTTTAGAGGAAAGGAAGTGGCGGGAGTGACGGGACTCGAACCCGCGACCTCTGGCGTGACAGGCCAGCGCTCTAACCAACTGAGCTACACCCCCCCAAGAAACACCCTAGGGTGTGCGACTGATGTACGGCATTCGCCTCATCCAGTCAAGCAGCTTTTTCATAAAAATGTCAAAATTGAATTTATTTGATAAGCCACTGTAATATCTAAGAAAATGGTGGGCGATGAGAGACTCGAACTCCCGACATCTTCGGTGTAAACGAAGCGCTCTACCAACTGAGCTAATCGCCCCATTTCCTAGACCACACAACGCCTTAAGCATTGCGTGGGTGCATATCTACAGACTGTTTGAAGATATGTAAAGCATAAAAAAAGACGGTTAGCCATTTTTTTACTAACCGTCTAATTTATAAATTGTAAATTACTTATTCACAGCGTCTTTAAGGCCTTTGCCGGCTTTAAATTTGGGCTGCTTGGAAGCAGGAATTTGAATTTTTTCGCCGGTGCGTGGATTGCGGCCTTCACTGGCGGCGCGTTGCGCAACACTGAAAGTGCCAAAGCCAACCAGACGAACTTCATCGCCTGAAGACAAAGCATTCGAAATGGATGAAAATACACCGTCAACAGCAGATGCTGCATCTGCTTTTGAAAGGTCAGCGGCAGAAGCCACGGCGGCAACAAGATCGTTTTTGTTCACTATCTTCCCCTTATATGTAAGTATTACTGAACTGGTTAAAAGTGGATGCAGTTTAGCCCCGGTTTCTGATTTCGTCAAAGGGAAAACCTCACAAAACTGCGGTTTTTCGCACAAAGTTTGCTTGACACTGAAATAAAAAACCTTTTCCCCGGCAAAAAAGCGCCCATCCATGCAGGAAGAGCGCTTTTTCAGGCCCACAGGGGCTTATTTCTGGCCCGCTTTAATGCCGAACCGGCGTTCCAAGACCGGATTCGACGGCATCCTTGGCCAGCGGCGCCATCGGTTCAATATCCTCGGGCGCCAGCGGGGTCAGTGATTCTGACAGGGCGACTTTCAGCACCTCGTCAACCCGGCTCACCGGCAGGATGTCCAGCCCCCGCTTCACATTATCGGGAATTTCCGCCAGGTCCTTGACATTTTCCTCGGGGATCAGAACGGTCTTGATGCCGCTCCTGAGCGCGGCGAGCAGTTTTTCCTTCAGTCCGCCGATCGGCAATACGCGCCCGCGCAGGCTGATCTCGCCGGTCATCGCCACATCACGCCGCACCGAAATATCGGTCAGGACGGAGACGATCGACGTGATCATACCCACCCCTGCGGACGGTCCGTCTTTCGGGGTCGCCCCTTCGGGCAGGTGAATATGAATGTCCCTTTTATCGAAAACGCTCGGTTGAATACCGAAATCAATCGCCCGCGCCCGCACATAGCTGATCGCGGCCTGGATCGATTCCTGCATCACCTCACCCAGCTTGCCGGTCACCGTGACCTTGCCCTTGCCCGGCGATGTGATGGCTTCGATCTGCAAAATCACCCCGCCGACCTCGGTCCAGGCCAGGCCGGTGGTGACGCCGATCATGTCCTCTTCCTCCAGTTCGCCGAAGATAAAGCGCTTGACGCCGGCGAATTTCTCAAGATTGCGGGTCGTCACCTTGACGGCCTGAACCTTACCGAGAACAATTTCCTTGATCGCCTTGCGCACCAGCTTGGCGATTTCCCGCTCCAGATTGCGCACCCCGGCTTCGCGGGTGTAACTGCGGATCAGCTCCTGCAGGGCGGAATCGGAAATCGACCATTCGCCCTCTTTCAGGCCATGGTCCTTCATTTGCTTCGGAATCAGGTGGCGCTTGGCGATTTCGACCTTTTCCTCTTCGGTATAGCCGGACAGGTTGATCACCTCCATCCGGTCGAGCAGCGGCTGCGGCATGTTCAGCGTGTTGGCCGTGGTGACGAACATCACGCTGGACAGGTCATAGTCCACTTCCAGATAATGGTCGTTGAATTTGCTGTTTTGTTCCGGGTCCAGCACTTCGAGCAGGGCCGATGACGGATCACCGCGGAAGTCGGCGCCCATTTTGTCGATTTCATCCAGCAGGAACATCGGGTTGCTTGACCCGGCCTTTTTCATGCTTTGGATGACCTTGCCGGGCATGGAGCCGATATAGGTCCGGCGGTGGCCGCGAATCTCGGCCTCGTCACGGACGCCGCCGACGGAAAAGCGGACGAAATCGCGCCCCGTCGCCCGGGCGATCGACTTGCCCAGCGACGTCTTACCGACGCCGGGCGGCCCGACCAGGCACAATATCGGACCCTTGATGGTTTTGGTTCTTTTCTGAACCGCAAGATATTCCAGAATCCGCTCCTTGACCTTTTCCAGGCCGTAATGATCCGCATTGAGGATATTTTCCGCCTCGATCAGGTCAAGCTTGGTTTTGGTCTTCTTGTTCCACGGAATCGACAGCATCCAGTCAAGATAATTGCGCACCACGGTCGCCTCGGCGGACATCGGACTCATGGATTTAAGCTTTTTCAGTTCGGTCAGGGCCTTTTCGTTGGCTTCCTTGCTCAGTTTCGTCGCCTTGATCTTGGCCTCAAGTTCTGAAATCTCGTCTTTGGATTCATCGGATTCGCCGAGCTCTTTCTGAATCGCCTTCAATTGTTCGTTCAGATAATATTCCCGCTGGGTTTTTTCCATCTGGTTCTTCACCCGGTGGCGAATTTTCTTTTCGACCTGCATGACGCCGATTTCGCCTTCCATGACGCTGTAGATCTTTTCAAGGCGCGCGGTGACGTCCGAATTTTCCAGCAATTCCTGCTTGGAGGCTATTTTCAGCGACAGATGCGAGGCGATGACATCGGACAGTTTCGCCGGATCTTCAATCTGGTTGACATTGGCCACCACCTCCGGCGGGATTTTCTTGTTGAGCTTGATATATTGATCAAACTGTTTAATCACCGACCGCACCAGGCCCTGCAGTTCATCCGAATCTTCAACCTCTGTCTGATAGACTTCCGCTTCCGCTTCAAAGAAGGCTTCATTCTCGATATATCTGGTGATTTTCGCCCGCTCGCCGCCTTCGATCAGGACTTTTACCGTTCCGTCCGGCAGTTTCAGCAACTGCAAAACCGAGGCGATGGTCCCGACGGTGAAAATTTCATCCGCCGTCGGATCGTCATCATTGGCGTCCTTCTGGGAGACAAGAAGGATCTTCTTGTCATTGCTCATGACATCCTCAAGGGCCTTGACCGATTTCTCCCGCCCGACGAACAGGGGCACGATCATATATGGAAAAACCACAATATCTCTTAGCGGAAGAACGGGAAGTGTAATGCTCATTGGGTGGCCCATTTATTGAATAATGTTACAAACTACAAACTGTTTAAATGCATTTAAGGATAAAAAGCCGAAAATCAAGGGGGCGTACCTATAATTCCCTCCCCGGGGCCGGTCGCGCCGTCAGATGATTCCATCCCGTCGCAAAACCGCCGGATTTCCAGGAAGGCCGCCCTAAAATGCCCTGCGGAAAATGGCCGGGTCTATGCGCCGGCCGCCGCCCCCGCCTCGCCTTTTTTGGTTTTGGTATAGATATAGAGGGGCTGGGTTTTTCCCCTGACCACGTCGCCGTTAACCACGACTTCCTCAACCCCGTCAAGACCGGGCAGCTCGAACATGGTTTCCAGCAGAATGTCTTCCATAATGGATCTGAGGCCACGGGCGCCGGTTTTGCGGAGAATGGCTTTCTTGGCGATTTCCATCAGCGCATCGTCGGTAAAGGTCAGGCTGACGTCTTCCATGGAGAATAAACGCTGATACTGCTTGACCAGCGCATTCTTCGGACGGCTGAGGATCTCGACCAAGGCGTCTTCGTCCAGGTCCATCAGGGTGGCGAGCACCGGCAAGCGGCCGACGAATTCCGGAATAAGCCCGAAATGCAGCAGATCATCCGGTTCGAGGTCCGACAGCACCTCGCCCACCTTGCGGTCATCATCCGGCGCGACATTGGCCCCGAAACCGATGGATTTCCCCTCGAGCCGGTTGGCGATAATCTTGTCCAGCCCGGCAAAGGCGCCGCCGCAGATGAACAGGATATTGGTCGTGTCCACCTGGAGAAATTCCTGCTGCGGATGCTTGCGTCCGCCCTGGGGCGGCACGCTGGCGACGGTGCCTTCCATGATTTTCAGCAGCGCCTGCTGCACGCCCTCGCCGGAGACATCCCGGGTGATGGACGGATTATCGGACTTGCGGCTGATTTTATCCACTTCGTCGATATAGACGATGCCGCGCTGGGCTTCTTCCACATTATATTCGGCGGCTTGGAGCAGCTTCAGGATGATATTTTCAACATCCTCGCCCACATAACCGGCTTCGGTCAGGGTCGTGGCGTCGGCCATGGTAAAGGGAACGTCCAGGATACGGGCCAGGGTCTGGGCCAAAAGGGTCTTCCCGCAGCCGGTCGGCCCGAGCAACAGGATATTCGACTTGGCCAGTTCAACATCATCACTCTTGGCGCTATGCTGCAGACGCTTGTAATGGTTATGAACGGCGACCGACAGAACCTTCTTGGCCTGATGCTGGCCGATGACATAATCATTCAGAACACGCAGAATATCCCCGGGCGTCGGCACGCCCTCGCCCGATTTCACGAGAGAGGTCTTGCTTTCCTCACGGATAATATCCATGCACAGTTCAACGCATTCATCGCAGATAAAGACCGTCGGCCCCGCGATAAGTTTTTTAACCTCATGCTGGCTTTTACCACAGAATGAACAATAGAGCGTATTTTTGGACTCGCCAGAATTTGATTTCGTCATATAAGTATCTGTTCCTAAAAATTCTCTAACATGCTACTCCGACTGGGCTGCAAATCTCAACGAAATTTTTGCCCGGCCGGCATATTTTTTTGCCGGTCCAGCCTTTGACGGCCGGACAAATCGCCCTGAAAGCCTGGTTTACGAGCCAAATAAAACACGCCGGATTTCCCGTCTGGACGACATGGTTCAATTGTTACAAAGAACAAGAAAACAATTGATTAACAAAAATGTTTAATTCCGCGGCGCGCCAAATTTCGCTTATTTTTCGTCGCTCGCGCCGTCAGCGGGCAGCCGCTTCTCATAAATCACGTCAATCAGGCCAAAATCCTTGGCCTCTTCCGGCGCCATGAACGTATCGCGCTCCAGGGCTTCCTGGATCTGGCTCAGTTTCTGGCCGGTGTGCTTGACGTAAATATTATTCAGCCGTTCGCGCAGGGAGAGAATTTCCCGGGCCTGGATTTCAATATCCGTCGCCTGTCCCTGGGCGCCGCCGGAGGGCTGGTGAACCATGATTCGGGAATTGGGCAGGGAATAGCGCATGCCCTTCTCACCGGCGGCCAGCAGCAGGGACCCCATGGAGCAGGCCTGGCCGATGCAGATTGTGGAGACCTTCGGCCGGATATACTGCATGGTGTCATAGATGCCCATGCCCGCCGTAACGACGCCGCCCGGCGAATTGATATAAAAGGAGACGTCCTTTTTGGGATTTTCCGCTTCGAGAAACAAAAGCTGGGCTGTAATCAAACCGGCAACCTGATCATTCACCTGACCCGTCAGGAAAATGATTCTTTCCTTCAGCAGGCGGGAGAAAATATCATATGAACGCTCGCCCCGGCTTGTTTGCTCCACAACCATCGGGACCAGGGTGTTCATATATGTATCAAGTGGATCGTTCATTTCAGCTTTCCTGGTTAAAAGTGATTTCGGGCATCATAAGAAACGCCCGTCACCAAATTCTTAAAATTCATCCGCCAGCCAAAAATTATTTTTCAGCCTTTGCTTTCTTGGGCGCAGCCTTTTTCGCCGCCGGCTTTTTCGCTGCAGGCTTCTTCGCCGCAGCTTTCTTTGTATCGGCTTTCTTGGCTTCGGTTTTCTTGGCTTCAGTCTTTTTAGGCGCCGCTTTCTTCTTGGTCGCGGCCTTTTTCTTGGCCGGCTTTTTCGCCGCGTCGGCCTCTTCTTCCGCTTCGATCGCCGCCATCAGTTCATCGCGGGAAACCGGCTTGTCCTTAACTTCCGCAAGTTCGAGAATGAAGTCAACAACCTTTTCCTCAAAAAGCGGCGCCCGCACCTGGGCCAGGGCCTGCGGGTTTTTCTGATAAAATTCAAACACCTGCTTTTCCTGCCCGGGATAACGCTGGGCTTCCTGGGAAATCTGGCGGGTCACCTCTTCCTGGGCGACGGTGATTTCATTTTTCTGGCCGATTTCAGCCAGCAGCAGACCGAGACGAACCCGACGTTCGGCAATCGCCTGATATTCGTCTTTGACGTCGTCGCCCGGCTCATCCAGGTCTTCCGGCTTTGTTTCCGGATTTTCTTCCAGAGCCTCCCGATGGAGATCCATTTTCAACTGCTGCCAGATCTGGTTGAATTCCAGCTCGACCATGCCGGCCGGCACATCAAAGGAAACCTGATCCGCCAGTTGATCGAGCAGCGCCCGCTTCAATTTCGTCCGGCTCAGGCCGTCGTTATCCTGTTCGACCTGTTTTTTGACAAGATCCTTCAGCGCGTCGAGGTTTTCCAGACCGAACTTCTTGGCCATCTCATCGTCAATTTCAACCTCGGCCGGCTTTTGCACTTCGTGAATTTTCACCTCAAAAACCGCTTCCTTGCCGGCCAGATTTTCCGCCTGGTAATTTTCCGGGAAGGTCACGTTAACCGCTTTTTCCTCACCGGCCTTGACGCCGACCAGTTGATCTTCAAAGCCCGGGATAAAGGTGTTGGAGCCCAGTTCAAGCTGATGGCCTTCGGCGGCGCCGCCGTCAAAGGCCTCGCCGTCGATTTTGCCGACAAAATCCATCAGGACCGCATCGCCCTTCGCCGCCTTGGCGGTCTTGGCCGCTTTTTTGAAATTCTTCTGCTGGGACGCAATATTGGTTACCGCCTCCATCACCTGGGCGTCGTCGGCTTTGACCACCAGACGCTCAAGCTTCAGTTTGGACAGGTCGGGAATATCGAATTCGGGGGTGATTTCCACTTCGATGGAATATTCCAGGTCCTTGCCTTCGTCAAAGGAAACAACTTCGATCTTCGGCTGCATCGCCGGACGGACATTGTTCTTTTCGAGGGCCTCCTGGGATGTCGTATTGATGGTTTCCTCCAGGACCTGGCCGAGAAGATTCTTGCCATGCAGTTTTTTCAACAGCGACAAAGGCGCTTTGCCGGGGCGAAAACCGGGCATCTTGATCTGGCCCTGGATTTTCTTGACTTCCGCGTCAATCTTGGCGTCAATATCGTCGGCGGAAATCACTACGTTATATCCGCGTTTCAAACCTTCTGAATTTGTTTCCGTTACCTGCATGTCACTCTGCTTCTGTTCGGGGGCGCTTGCGCCCGTTAATGGTTGCTGCATTCCGGGAGAGTTTCAAAAACCTCTCGCCATCGCATAAATAAAAAGGAAAATGGTGCGGGTGGAGGGACTTGAACCCCCACGTCATAGGACACTAGAACCTAAATCTAGCGCGTCTACCAATTTCGCCACACCCGCATTTACTTATTGCCATGGTCGAATCTGCATATATGTTGGCCTTTATAGCCATTTAAATATAAATTTCCACAGAAAAAATTTCTTTCCTGCAGAAAGCCCGGCGCAGGAAAGCCGCCGCCCCGGCGAAGCAGATAAATTTTTCCGATTTTTCAGTCCTCTGCGGCGCATAACCCCCGTAAAACCCCGGGAACCCGGCCTTCAATGTCCTCTGAAATCAGGCCCGGGCCAAAGGCCGCCGCCGCCGCCCCGTGGATCCAGACCGCCGCCGCGCCCGCCGGGAAAGCCGGCATCCCCTGGGCCAACAAACCGCTGATCAGGCCGGACAGCACATCGCCCGCGCCCGCCGTCGCCAGATCCGGCGGCGCATTGTCATTGATCACCGCCCGTCCGTCCGGCGCGGCGACAACCGTGTCCGGCCCTTTCAGGACGACCACCGCCCCGGCGCGCGCGGCCGCCTGGCGCGCGGCATCCAATTTGTCATAGCCCGCCGCCCGGCGCGAAAGATCCGGGAACAGGCGCGAAAACTCCCCGTCATGGGGCGTCAGCACGACCGCGCCGCCGGTATTTTGCCGGATGGCGCTGAACAGGCTTTCCGGCCGGTCGGCGAAAACCGTCAGGCCGTCGGCGTCGATCACCGCATGGCGGCCGGCCGCCAGAATGCTCAGGACATGGGATCTGGTCTGCGCCGTCACCCCGTTGCCCGGCCCGACGCACCAGCTGTTCAGGCGATCGTCTTTCAACAGCCCCGCAATATCGCCGCGCCCCTCGAAAGGCTTGATCATCACCGCGTCGAGTTGCGCCGCATGGGCCGTCACCGCCGCTTCCGGGCAGGACAGGCTGACCAGCCCGGCGCCGATCCGCAGCGCCGCCCGCGCCGCCAGCCGCGCCGCGCCGCCAGCTGCCGGCCCGCCGCTTATCACAACTGCATGTCCCCTGTCGTACTTATGGATTGCCGCCAGCGCCGCAGGGTCCCGCCAACGCGGCAAGCCGCCCCGCCACAGCGCCGGACCATTGCAATGGGTCTGCGGCTGAATATCCACCAGCACCCGGGGCAGAATGCCGATGTCGCTGACCACCACCTCGCCGCAGGCCGTCCGCCCCGGCAGCAGCAGATGCCCCGGTTTTTTACGAAAAAACGTCACGGTCGATGCGGCATTAAGGCCGGCGCCGCGAATCTGGCCGCTGTCGCCCTCGACCCCCGACGGCACATCCACCGCGACCACCGCCGGGGCAAACCGGTTGATTCTCTCGATCAACTCCGCCGTCGCCCCTGTAATCGGACGGCACAGCCCCGCGCCGAAAATGGCGTCGACAATCAGCCCATGCCCGGCCAGAACATCCGGGCCCAGGTCCAGCAACGGCCCCGGCCATTTGGCCGCCATCCGCGCCGCGTCACCGGATAATTTCTTCCGCTCCCCCAACAGCGCCAGCTCCACATCCCACCCCGCGTCTTTCAGGTGACGGGCCACGACAAAACCATCGCCGCCATTGTTCCCCGGGCCGCACAGGACAAGCGTCTTCACCGGCCCATAGCGCCCCGTGATATGCCGGACCACCGCCAGGCCCGCCGCTTCCATCAGTTCGGCGCCTGAGATGCCGGAGCGGATCGTCATCTGGTCCGCCTGCGCCATTTCCGCCACGGTCAATAACGCCTGATCCCGTGATTCAATGTATGATCCCTTGCCTGATTTTGGGCCGCCCGCCATTTGCTTCATCCCGGTTGTTGCAGAATATGGTCCAGCATAGCCCAGCCCACAGCCGAAGGTAAACCGCAAATACGGCACCGCAGGTCCATAAAACAATATAAATGAAAGGGAAAGTGGGGCGAGTGACCGGGATTGAACCGGCGACTTCCAGAATCACAATCTGGCGCTCTAACCAACTGAGCTACACCCGCCACAAAATTGAGTGACGCTCTTTTACGTCCAGTTTGACACAGCGTCAAGAGAAGAATTCTCTTTTTCCGATTGTGGCTTTTTCAGTGATATTTTCCATCGCTCTTTTTTGGGGCCGGATTTTCATCCCACAGAGCCTGCCCGGCTTTTATGCAGTGCATCCTATTTAATCATCACTTGCCTTATTTTTAAGCAATAAGGCGGCCGTTATGGCGAAAAAATCGACAGAAGGGCTGTTTTTCGCCCCGGCGGAAAACTGGCACGATAAATGCTTATAGAGAGTATAGATAACTGATGTCCCGGGGTCTGGTCCCGGAGGCATGTCAACCAACATGACGTTAAATTCATATTGCAAGCGGTATTGAGAATTATGAAAAAAATCGAAGCCATCATCAAACCCTTTAAACTGGACGAAGTCAAAGAGGCCCTGCATGAAGTCGGCCTTTCGGGCATTACCGTTACCGAAGCCAAGGGCTTTGGCCGCCAGAAGGGCCACACGGAATTATACCGCGGCGCCGAATATGTCGTCGACTTCCTGCCCAAGGTCAAAATTGAAATCGTCCTCAGCGATGCCCTTGTGGAAAGAGCCGTCGAAGCCATTCAAATTGCCGCCAAAACCGGTCGCATCGGCGACGGCAAGATATTCATCAGCAATATTGAAGAGGCCATTCGCATTCGCACCGGCGAAACCGGCGATGACGCCATATAACAAATAATCCCGTTATCCAACCACTCAGGAACCAAGACTATGTCAGACATAAATACTGTCCTCGAAATGATCAAAGAAAAAGAAATCGCCTTTGTCGATCTCCGTTTTACGGACCCGAAGGGCAAATGGCAGCATCTTACCATGGACGCCAGCGTCATTGACGAAGACATGCTGGAAGAAGGCGTCATGTTCGACGGCTCCTCCATCTGCGGCTGGAAAGCGATCAATGAATCCGACATGATCCTGCTGCCCGATCCCACCAATATTTCCATGGACCCCTTTATGGATCAGCCGACCATGGTTCTTTTCTGCTCTATTGTCGATCCGGCGACAGGCGAAGGCTACAGCCGCGACCCCCGTTCAATCGCCCAGCGGGCCGAGGAATATCTGAAATATACCGGCATCGGCGACACCGCTTACTTCGGCCCGGAGCCTGAATTTTTCATGTTTGACGACGTGAAATTCAAAGTATCCTACAACGGTTCCTCCTATTCCCTTGATGATGTGGAAGGCCCCTATAATTCCGACCGTCAGGAAGAATTCGGCAACCCGGCCCACCGGCCAAGCATCAAGGGCGGTTACTTTCCCGTGGCGCCGGTTGACACCTGCGCCAACATCCGCGGCGAAATGGTCACCATCATGAAGGAACTCGGCCTGCCGATGGACAAGCATCACCATGAGGTGGCCCCGTCACAGCATGAGCTCGGCATGATGTTCGGCACTCTGGTGCAAACCGCCGACCGGGTGCAGATCAACAAATATGTCACCCATCAGGTCGCCCATGAGCATGGCAAGACCGCCACCTTCATGCCGAAACCCGTCGCCGAGGACAATGGCTCCGGCATGCACACCCATATGTCGATCTGGAAGGACGGCGAACCGCTGTTCGCCGGCAGCGGCTACGCCGACCTGTCCGATACGGCGCTTTATTATATCGGCGGCATCATCAAGCACGCCAAGGCTCTGAACGCCTTCACCAACGCCTCGACCAACAGCTACAAGCGTCTGGTGCCGGGCTTTGAAGCGCCGGTTCTGCTGGCCTATTCCGCCCGCAACCGCTCCGCGTCCTGCCGGATTCCCTACAGCGCAAGCCCGAAAGGCAAGCGGGTCGAGATTCGCTTCCCCGATCCGACAGCCAACCCTTATCTGGCGTTCGCCGCCATGATGATGGCCGGTCTGGACGGGATCGAGAATAAAATACATCCCGGCGACGCCATGGACAAGGACCTTTACGCCCTGCCGCCGGAAGAACTGAAGGAAGTGCCGACCGTCGCCGCTTCCCTCGACGAAGCGCTGGCGGCTCTGGATGCCGACCGCGCGTTTCTGAAAAAAGGCGATGTCTTCTCGGATGACCAGATTGACGCCTATATTGGGCTCAAGCAGGAAGAAATCGATGCGGTGCGCGTACTGCCCCATCCGAAGGAATTCCAGCTTTACTATTCCGTCTGATCCCGCGTTATGTTCCTTGAGGGCCTCCAGCCTTGCGCTGGGGGCCTTTTTGCCTTACAAGATCACCCGGTTTAGCTATATGTTAATCTTTTTTTAGCAATGATGGTCAGGCACGCCATCGAAAAGCCGATCATCAGGGGGAGATACAGTAACGCGAATGATAACCAAAAAGATCATATATGTTGACAGACTTTGAGCGCTATCAGAAAGAAGTAGAGGGTAAAAACATAAATCCCCAGACTTTGCTTGCGACGGATTATATCAACCACTTCAACGAAGTTCATATGATGATCGATATGCTGCCCATGATGCCCGACTGTATGGACGATATCCGGCAATGGACCCCGAAAAGCTATCAAAAGCATTTCTCCGACAGCGGCTTTGCCGCCAGGGAGCTCGCCATCCGGGCCTATGACCATTCACCGGCAGCCTATCGCACGCCTTTTGAACATACGGTTCGTCAGATGGACCGGCTGGTTCAACAGACCATCCGCCGTCTTGAAAAATATCTGGCGGCGGACGATATGGCCGGCCTTAAGGCCATCATCAACAGATACTCGCCCAGAATGATCCAGCTTATTGAGCAATGCGGCGCGATCATCAACGGCGAAAAGGTCACCACCCATCAGGAAAGCATCGACCATTATTTTGATGACGATGAACAGGATCTGGACGGCGAAGATCTGGATCAGAACGCCATTGACGACCTTTTCGGCTGATCCAAACGAAAAAAGACGCGCTAAAACCCCCTGCAACAGAAATCAACCAGCCTGTCGCGGGTGATCTCGCGGGTGCCGGCCTGGCAGGCCTTGTGCGACAGCAGGCTGATCCGGTCCAGATGATTAATCGTATGGTGCATGGTCCCCATGATAAAATGGATGCGCCAGTAAATATCTTCCTCTGTCAGGCCGGGTTTTGTCTTCTGGAAATAGGGGACAAATTTGTCAAATACATCCACCTCCTGACGCAGGACGTTCATCATGTCGCTGGCCTCTTCCAGATAGGCCCGGGCCAGGAAGCGGATATAGCCGGAAAGCCCTTGTTCTTCATCATAGAGCCAGAAAATCGGCGGCGTCAGCATGGCGCTGATAATTTCCTCCATGGCGACATCCCGGCCATTCGCCCGGGCTTTTTCATCGGCCTCATGCAACAGCTTGAGCCGTTCATGGTTCATCTGGGTCGCGCGGCGAACGAAGACCGCCTGAAACAATCCCTGCTTCGATCCGAAATAATAATTAACTGCGGAAAGGTTGACCCCGGCCTCGGCCGTGACGGTCCGTACGGAAACGCTGGCGTAACTGCCGTTGGCGAATAATTTTTCAGAAACATCCAGGATACGCTCCCTGGCGTCCTGCTTGCCAGACTTCTTGGTAGGCTTTTTGAATTTCATTAATTATCTTCTTTTTTACTATATCCAATAAGATATATCACCGACTTAACAGTTTAAAACATACGTTTTGACGAAGCTTAGCGCAAGAATAATCTTGCCCTTTGGAAAAATCGCCCCGGATTGCCGGGGCGCATCAGATTTGTGAAACAGACGGAGCGGTTACGACTTGCGCTTTGAATTCCGGGGCGGCGCAGGCCGTTTGTTTTTCCCGTAACGGCGCCGGTGACGGACAACCGCAACCGGAATCGTCGCGACATAAAACAGGCCAACCAATGACATCGTCGCCCAGATATGGGTCACGAGCAGGGTGGCGAATATGGCGATCCCCAGCAGGTAAAACAGGACATATTCCCGTTTTATGCTCAGTTTTTTGAAGGAAAAGGTCGGTACATTGCTCACCGTCAAAGCGGCGATAATCCCCAGATAGATGACGCAGAACACCGGATTTCTGAAGAATTCCACTTCGGTCAGGAAGGTCAGTATCATCGGCCACAACGCCAGGGCTGCGGCGGCCGGCGCCGGTATGCCAGCAAAAAAATCCCGCCGTTCCGCCTCATCGACATCCTCGCGGCGGCTCATCGTGTTAAAGCGCGCCAGGCGCAGGGCCATCGTCGTCGTGAAAATCAACGCGAGCAGCCAGCCGACCCCCTTCACATCCCGCAGGGTCCAGCTATACATAATCAGCGCCGGGGCCACCCCGAAGCTGACAATATCGGACAGGGAATCAAGTTCGGCGCCGAATTTGGACGAGCCGTTCAGCAACCGGGCGACCCGACCGTCAAGGCCGTCAAACACCCCGGCGATCAGAATGGCGATCACCGCCCCTTCCCACCGGCCCAACACGGCAAAACGCATGGCCGACATGCCGGCGCACAGAGCCAGAACCGTAATCGCATTCGGCACAAGACTGCGGATCGGGAATATATGCTTGTCTCTCATCTGGGGCATGAAATGTTATCCGGCAAATTTTCTGTTATGAACGAATTTCGCCTTCGCGGTCGCGTTCCTTGGTCTTTTCATTGGCGATGACGGTTTCCCCGGCAACGGCGCGCTGGCCGACACAGACCATGGCGTGCACCCCCTTGGGCAGATAAACATCAACCCGGCTGCCAAAACGGATCAGGCCGAATCTTTCCCCGGCCCGGTATTCCCGGCCGTCGTCCGCCCAGCAGAGGATGCGCCGGGCGACCAGTCCGGCGATCTGAACGAAAGCGATTTCGCGGCCCGACCTGCTTTTCAACAGCAACGCATGTCTTTCATTGTCAACGCTGGCCTTTTCAAGAGAGGCATTGAGGAATTTTCCCGGCGTATAGACCTGTTTGATGATCGTGCCGTCAATGGGAATCCGGTTGACATGAACATCGAAGACATTCATGAACACGCTGACCCGGGTCCGGGGTTCGTCCCCCATTTCCAGTTCCTGTGGCGGCACCGCCTCGCAGACCGACTGAACGACGCCGTCGGCCGGGCTGATCACCAGCCCTTCCTTGGTCGGGGTTACCCGTTCCGGATCGCGGAAGAAATAGGCGCACCAGATGGTCAGGATCAGGCCCAACACCCCGAGCAGATCCATTCCCAACAGGTAAAACAGAATGGTTACAAAGCCAAACCCAAGGATAAATTTATGTCCTTCGCGGTGAAAGTAGCTGAATAACGCTGAAAAATTATCCATGATATTGTCCTATTTGCTCATCACAGGGTCAATTCTGATTTTCAAAGGTTAGTTGTAATGCAGTCCGCCACGGGCATCAAACCTTTTTCTCATATTCCGGATTAAATTCATCCAGTTCCACAAGTTTCTGCATGACTTCGGTGGCTTCCTTCTGTTTCCGCCACATATTGTAATAGGAGCCGCGCCGGGCCAGCAGCTGCTCATGGCGACCGCGCTCGACAATCTCGCCCGCCTCAAGGACGATAATTTCGTTGGCATGGACGATGGTTGACAGCCGGTGGGCGATGACAATAGTCGTCCGGTTTTCGGAAATCTTTTCCAGCGCCTTCTGGATGCCCTGCTCGGTCTGGCTGTCCAGCGCCGACGTCGCCTCGTCCAGCAGCAGGACCGACGGGTTTTTCAATATGGTTCTGGCGATGGCGACCCGTTGTTTTTCGCCGCCGGACAATTTCAGGCCCCGTTCGCCCACTTCGCTGTCATATTTATCCGGCAGGCCCATGACAAAGTCATGAATCTGGGCGTATTTCGCCGCTTCCTCCACCTCCGCATCGCTGCTTTCGGGCCGGCCATAACGGATATTATAGCGAATATTATCGTTAAACAGCACCGTATCCTGGGGCACCACGCCGATCTGGCGGCGCAGGCTTTTCTGACTTACCTCCCGGACATCCTGGCCGTCTACCAGGATCCGCCCGCCGGTAATATCGTAAAAGCGGAACAGAATACGCGAGATCGTCGACTTTCCCGCCCCGCTCGGCCCGACAATCGCCGTTGTCGTCCCGGCGGCGACTCTGAAGGAAATATTCTTCAGAATAGGCCGGTCTTCGGCGTAATGGAAAGAGACATTGTCAAATTCAACCGCGCCGCCGTTGATCTCCAACTCCCGCGCGCCCGGCGTATCGGTCACGTCCGAATGGGTGCGCAGCATGCCGAACATCTTTTCCATGTCGACCAGGGACTGCTTGATCTCACGATAGACGAAGCCGAGGAAATTCAGCGGCATATATATCTGGATCAGCAGGGAATTCACCAGAACGAATTCGCCAATGGTGAAACGACCCTCAACCACCCCCTGCCCCGCCATCACCAGGACAATGACCAGTCCGGCGGATATTATGATGCTTTGCCCGACATTAAGCAGCGTCAGGGAAAGCTGGCTGCGCACCGAGGCCGCCTCATAGCGTTCCAGCGCCACATCATAGCGCCGCGCCTCATGCTCCTCGTTGGTGAAATATTTCACCGTCTCGAAATTCAGCAGGCTGTCGATGGCCTTGGTATTGGCTTCGGAATCCTGCTTGTTCATCTCCCGGCGGAATTTCAGCCGCCAGTCGGTGATATAGACCGTGAACATGATGTAACTGACCAGGCAGCCAAAGGTCACCAGGGCATAGAAAAAACCGAACTTGGCCCAGAAAATATAGGTGATCAGGATGATTTCCAGCAGGGTCGGCAGGATATTGAACAGCATGAAACGCAACAGGAAATCAATTCCCTTGGTCCCGCGTTCAATGACCCGGCTCAGGCCGCCGGTTTTGCGCTCCATATGAAACCGGAGCGACAGATTATGCAGATGCCGGAAAGTGGCGAGCGCGATGCTGCGCAGCGCATGCTGGCCGACCTTGACAAAAACCGCATCGCGGATTTCGCCGAAAAACAGGCTCAGGACGCGCGCGATACCATACCCGATGATCAGGGCCAGCGGCAGGGCCAGCGCCACCGCCCTGGCGTCCGGCGTAAAACCGGGCGTCAGGGCGTCAACGGCATCCTTGAACAGGAAAGGAACATATACCCCGATCAGTTTCGCCGTCGCCAGAAAAATCATCGCCAGAACCACCCGGAACCGCAGGTCCCAACGACCCCTGATCCAGATATAGGGCAACAGCGTTCTTATGGTCTGCCAATGATTTTCGCCTGAGGGCTCCTCAGGAAGCGGCTCTTTTTTTCCGTTTGCTGAAGCAGGATCGTTACTTTTGGTATTTACCACTGTTTCTTTCTCTCCGAAGTCCCGGTTTTTCAAAACTATACAGATATGGCGCTTATTTACAGTATTTTAAGGCAATAATTTTATTATTTGGCAAAAACATGATCGTCCTGTTTTTTAAACGCCAGATATTGTATGTAGTAACTTATTCAGGAAACCGACGTGTCCCCCGCAACAGATACAAAATATAAGAAGTCATCCCTGCTCAATTTAAACAATCTGCTGGATGATATCGCCAGTCACCTGACGGGAAAAACCATCAGCTTTCCGTCGCATTTTACGTTCACATGGCGGGATATATTATTTGCCGGTCAGTTGCTGCATCATCAAGAGCAGGACAATTATTCCATCAGCCTGGTTGCGGAGCTCGGCTATATCCCTTTCAGCGCAGAAGATAGAATCCGTCGCCAGTCCTTGCTGTCCAGCCTGACGCCTCACTTCAGGACGGGCGACTGCAGCCTTTCCCGGCACAGTCAGATTCAGATGGTCCTGCAAACCAGATTTAACGGTCCGGCGAACGCCAAACGGCTGATTGAAGTGATTACCTACACCCTGCTCGACCAGAAGAATACGCTTGAAACAACAATGGATAAAATTGCCGGATAAGCCGAAATCGTGGGCAAGCCTGTCGCGCATTAGTCAATTGTCGGGGCGCCGGGCAGGGTAAATTTCTGTCCGGGATAAATCAGGTCAGGGTCTTTGATAACATCCTTGTTGGCCCCGAAAATCAGGGTGTAATGGAAGCCCGAGCCATATAGCCTGCGGGAAATATGCCACAGGCTGTTGCCGGGACGCACGACGACCTCCCCTTTGGCCCGGGCGGTGTCAATCGCAGTGCCGCGGGTGAAGGGCTGCTCGACACGCACCTCCACATCGTCGCCCTCCAGCAGTTGATCCAGCCGGATACGATGTTCATTCCGGTCCATTTTATGGGTGAAAGAATAGGTCCAGGCGCCTTCCTCCGATGCGGTCACCTCATCCAGATAGCGGTTATCCAGATAAATCCGCACCCGGGCGTTTTTCGTCGCGGTGCCGGAAATGATGATATCTGAATTCTGGCCGTAATCCAGGGTATCAAGAGACAGGCCCTTTGACATTTCGGCGAAATTCACCAGGCGGGGTTTCTGCAGAACCCGGGTCGGCCCGGCGCCGGTGCGCGGCGTCAGGATGGCGATAACGCCGTTGCTCTCATCCTCAATAAAGCGCTCTTCCTCGCGGTCGGGCACGGCGACAATGACCACGTCACTGGAAAAGACTTCGAATTTTCCCGGCATGGTGGATTTAAGGCTGAGCTCCGTCGGGCCGCTGTCAAGGGGAACATCATAGAGCAGCACCCATTCGCCGTTGCGGTCCGCCACCGCAGAACCGATTTCCTTGCCCTTGGCATAGATGTAAATATCACTGTTTGGCGCCGCCCGCCCCGCGATCACCCCGGTTCCGTTGCGGCTGATCCGCACAATATCAAAGCTCGGCAGAATGGCCGCGCCCCCCGCCTGCTCCGGGGCGGCTGTATCCTGGCTGATAATGGTTTCGACTTTTTCTTTCAGAATATCCGAGGTGAAAAAGTCCCTTGTCCGGTCCTCGGCAAAAAACACAATCCACGCAACCGCGCCAACGGCGACCACCGCCAGGAATATTATGCTGGCCCGCAAGACCCAGTCCGACCCTGTTTTTTCCCGCTTGTATGGCGTTTCTGAATGCTGCTCAGCCAATTACTTACCAAATCAAAATGTTAAAAAAGCACGCGGAATATATATACTGCATAAGATGAAAAATACCAGTATCATTTTAACGGAAAGCCCAGCGCATCCATGACAACAGCCCCCCTTGTCGTCTCTTCTTTCATAAAAATTCTATATAAATGTAATTGTCCCAATGCTAAAATGGAATATTGTCAAAACTGTGACTTTGACCCGGTCATGATTCGACAAAGCGAATTTCACAATCAAAATCCAGGCAAAAAGGCCAGGCGAAAAGGAATGAATTTAACCCGATGGCACATATCTCCTCCCTCTGCGTTTATTGCGGATCCCACACCGGCCGCAACAATCATTTTAAGAAAATCGCCCGCAAACTGGGCAACATCCTCGTCGAGGAAAACATCCGCCTGGTGTATGGCGGCGGCAATGTGGGGCTGATGGGGGTCCTCGCCAACACGGTCATGGATAACGGCGGCAAGGTCACCGGCATTATACCCTTCCATCTCGATGAGGAGGAAATCGGCCTACGCCAGGCGACCAATTTCTATGTGGTCAATAACATGCATGAACGCAAGCGCATGATGTTCGATCATTCCGACGCCTTTCTGGTTCTGCCCGGCAGCATCGGCACCCTGGATGAAACCATCGAGGTGATCACCTGGAAGCAGTTGCGGTTGCATAACAAACCGGTCATCCTGGTCAATTCCGACAATTACTGGGATCCCCTGCTGGCGCTGATCGAAAATTTCATCCGGGAGGAATTCACCACCCCCGCCACCTTTGACCTGTTTCATGTGGTCAAAACGGTCGATGAGGTGATGCCTCTGCTGAAATCACTGCCGGAAATCGAACAACACACAAAAAACAACCTGATTTAGGAAGATTCTTTCGTTTCTTGACTTCACATCCCGGGTAAGCAGTGATAGTTTGCGCCAGAATCATAGAGAAGAATCATAGCGAAGAATCATACTGAGCAGCATTATATTCACTGACGGCATATTGAATCACACTATATGGGAACGGAGCGGCATCGCCCTCTTCCTTTTACCCAAAACCCAGGCGTCAAAGTTCGGCGCCGATTTTTACAAGGGGTCATAATGGCTAAAATTAAAGTAGAAAATCCTGTTGTCGAACTCGACGGCGATGAAATGACACGTATCATCTGGGCCTGGATCAAGGATAAACTGATCCACCCGTATCTTGATATTGATCTGAAATATTACGATCTCGGCATTGAAAAGCGTGACGAGACGGATGACCAGATCACCATTGACGCCGCCAACGCCATCAAGGAATATGGCGTCGGCGTCAAATGCGCGACCATTACCCCCGATGAACAGCGGGTTGAGGAATTCGGCCTGAAAAAAATGTGGCGGTCACCCAACGGCACGATCCGTAACATCCTTGGCGGCACCGTGTTCCGCGAGCCGATCATCTGTTCCAATGTGCCGCGCCTGGTGCCGGGCTGGACCGATCCGATCGTCATCGGCCGTCACGCCTTTGGCGACCAGTATCGCGCCACGGACTTCCGCGTCCCCGGCGCCGGCAAGCTGACCATCAAATTCCAGCCTGAAGATGGTGGTGAAGCCATCGAACATGAAGTTTTCAACTTTGAAAGTTCAGGTGTGGCCATGGCCATGTATAACCTGGATGAAAGCATTCGCGACTTTGCCCGGGCCTGCATGAATTACGGCCTGAACCGCGGCTGGCCGGTGTACCTGAGCACCAAGAACACAATCCTCAAAGCCTACGACGGCCGCTTCAAGGACCTGTTCGAGGAAGTGTATCAGAATGAATTCGCCGCCAAATTCGCCGACGCCGGCATCACCTATGAGCATCGCCTGATTGACGACATGGTCGCCTGCGCCATGAAATGGAACGGCAAGTTCGTCTGGGCCTGTAAAAACTATGACGGCGACGTCCAGTCCGACACCGTGGCCCAGGGCTTCGGCTCCCTCGGCCTGATGACCTCCGCTCTTATGACCCCCGATGGATCCGTGGTCGAAGCCGAAGCCGCCCACGGCACCGTGACCCGTCATTACCGCATGCATCAGCAGGGCAAGGAAACCTCCACCAACCCGATCGCGTCGATCTTTGCCTGGACCGGCGGCCTCGCTCACCGGGCCAAGCTCGACGGCAACGCGGAACTGGCCAAATTCGCCGGCACCCTGGAACGGGTCTGCGTCGAAACCGTCGAAAGCGGTTACATGACCAAGGACCTGGCGCTGCTGGTCGGCCCGGAACAGGCCTGGCTGACCTCGAAACAGTTCTTCGACAAGATTGATGAGAACCTGCAAAAAGCCATGGCGTAAGCCCCGGCTCAAGCCTGATCAGGGGCCGGGCAAACCGGCCAGCTCAAACCGATACCGTCAAAATGTCCCGCGCCCTGTTGATCAGGGGGCGGGATTTTTATTCTATTTGCTTGCCTGTCACGGGCGACGGGAAAGGGCGGAGAATGGCGACAGAGGGCTATGGCGCAGGAAACGAGGACGACGAGGGCAGATGATCATGGCGCGGGCGCAATAATCCGTCTTTATGTCATGCGTCGTCGGAAAATATTTCCTCCGGCGCCGCCGCCTGACCATAATCGCAATGGGAGCTTTTGTTATAGGAGTCCTCGATCCGCTCGCGCAATTTGGGGTTTTCGTCCATCAGACGGTGAAATTCCCGGCCATCCAGAATGAAAAAATGGCACTCCGTTTCCGTGACATAATTTGACGTATAGCGGCTCTTCTCCATCAGCGCTTGCGCCCCGAAAAAGCCGCCGTCCTCCAATGTCATGACGCGGCCGCCATCGCGCCGGCTCACCTTACCGGAAACGATCAGATACATCTGGTCGGCGTAACTGCCTTTCATGACGACCAGGTTGTTTTTTTCGACGACGCTAGAGCGCAGATATTTCGTGATGGTCCGGATTAGGTTGGCGTCGAGCCCCTGGAACAGCGGCACATTGGCCACCAGCCCCCAGCGGACGACAAAATCCCGCTGATGAATTTCATTGGCGAAGCCGGAGGCGATGATGCCAATCGGCAGGGCATAGATACAGACGCCGAAAATCATCACAATACCGCCAAACAGACGTCCGGCCCAGGTCACCGGCACCATATCCCCGTAACCGACCGTCGTCAGCGTCGCCAGCGCCCACCACAGGGCGTTCGGGATCGTGCCGAAGACATCCGGCTGGATATGACGCTCCAGATTATACATCACGGTCGCCGCAAAAGACGATAATCCCAGAATGATGATCAGGGTGGCGATCAGGGCCCTGCGCTCCGTATAAAGCACGCTGCCGAGGGAGGCCAGCGCCGGCGAATAGCGCATGAGCTTGAACAGGCGCAACAGGCGGAAAATCCTGAGCAGCCTGAGATCAATTCCGGCCGCAAACAGCAGCGACGGCATAATCGCCAGAAAATCAATCACCATCAGCGGCGACGTGATAAACCGTAGACGAAACCGACCTTTTCCAACAGCCTCCGGTCGCGGGCGATGTTCCACCGCGACCCAGATGCGCAAAATATATTCCACGCAGAAAATCAGCAGAGAGAAAATTTCAAACCAGAGAAACCACACCCCGTAAAGCCGGTCCAGGGTCGGCACCGTTTCCAGGGCCACCGCCACCACATTCAGCAAAATCAGCACCACCATGAAACCGTCGAACAGGCTGGCGAGCCGATTGCCGCTCAGCCCCATTTCAATGATTTCAAACAGCCGCCGCCGATGTGTCTTTGCGTGATCCACCATCTGATCCCGAAATTATGTTTCGCTTCATGTAAAAAGGCCACCCCTTGCGAGATGGCCTTCAGCCTACAGTTTTTTCAGGATTTCTTCAATCGCCTCAAGGGCCTGTTCGGCTTTCGCCCCTTCCGGACCGCCGGCCTGGGCCATATCCGGCCGGCCGCCGCCGCCCTTGCCGCCGACAGCCCCGGCCCCGGCGCGCACCAGATCAACGGCGCTGATTTTATCCGTCAGGTCATCAGTAACCGCCGTCAACAGTCCGGCCTTGCCCTCATTCACGGCGACCAGGGCGACGACCCCGGAACCGATCTTCTGCCTGGCGTCATCGGCGAGGCTCCGCAGATCCTTCGCCTGAACCCCGTCCAACACCCGGCCGATAAATTTGATCGCGCCCAGGGTCCTGATCTCGGATCCGTCGTCACGGCCGCCGCCCATGGCCAGTTTCCGGCGCAGGTCGGATATTTCCCGCTCCGCCGCCTTGCGTTCCTCCAGCAGGGCCGACAGGCGTCCGGCCAACTGTTCCGGCGTGCTTTTCAGCAGCGACAGCGCCTCATTGAGGTAATTTTCCTGTTGGCGGGCATAATCATTGGCGGCTTCCCCGGTCAGCGCCTCGATCCGGCGCACGCCGGCGGCGACGGCGCTTTCGGCAATGATTTTGAAGGCGCCAATGTCGCCGGTCCGGCGGACATGGGTGCCGCCGCATAATTCGACGGAGTAATTCTGATCGGCCTGATCGTCCATCCCCATGGAGACGACCCGGACCTCATCGCCGTATTTTTCGCCGAAAAGCGCCATGGCGCCGGCGTCAATCGCTTCTTCCGGCGTCATCAACTTGGTGCCGACGGCGCTGTTCTGGCGGATGATCCGGTTGACCTCCTGTTCAATCGCCTGCTTTTCAGCCGCGTTCAGGGCCTTGTTGTGGCTGAAATCAAACCGCAGCCGGTCCGCCGCCACCATCGAGCCTTTCTGGGTCACATGATCGCCAAGCTGACGCCGCAGCACCGCATGCAGAATATGGGTCACCGAATGATTGGCCCGCATCCGGTCACGATGATCATCATCCACTTTCATATCGACAATATCCGAAACGGCGAATGTTCCCTTGCTTACCCGCGCCATATGAACATGCAGCCTGCCGAGCTTCTTGATCGTATCCCCGACCACGGCCACGGCGCCGCCCACAGTCCTGATGACGCCGATGTCGCCCATCTGGCCGCCGGATTCGGCGTAAAAGGGCGTCTGGTTGGTCAGCAGGGCGACCTCATCGCCTTGCCGGGCCTCGTCAACCGCGACTCCATCCCGGACGATCTGCAGGATTTTTCCCTCGGCATGGGTCGTGGCGTAGCCGAGAAATTCCGTCGCGCCGAAGGTCTCGCCGGCCTTGAACCAGATTTCCTCGGTCGCCGCGCTGCCGGAGCCCTTCCAGGCGGCGCGGGCCTCGGCCTTTTGTCTGGCCATCGCCGCAGCGAAGCCCGCCTCATCGACCGACAGATTCTGCGCCCGCAGCGCGTCCTGGGTCAAATCGAGGGGAAAGCCGTAGGTGTCATAAAGCCGAAAGGCGACATCGCCGGCGAGCACGCCCTTTTCCGGCAGATTCCGCACCTCCTCATCCAGCAGCCGCAGGCCCCGCTCCAGGGTTTTCTTGAAGCGGATTTCCTCCAGTTTCAGGGTTTCGCTGATCAGGGCCGCCGCCCGGACGAGTTCGGAGAAAGCCTGGCCCATTTCCTGGATCAGCGCCGGCACCAGCCGATACATCAATGGCTCCCTGCAGCCCAGAAGATGGGCGTGGCGCATGCCGCGCCGCATGATCCGGCGCAGGACATAACCGCGGCCCTCATTGGACGGCAGCACCCCGTCGGCGATCAGAAAACAGGCGGCGCGCAAATGATCGGCGATTACCCGGTGAGAGACATTCTTATCGCCGTCGGCGTCAACCCCGCTGTATTGCGCCGATGCCGCGATCAGATGCCGGAACAGATCGGTTTCGTAATTGTCATGGGTGCCCTGAAGCACCGCGGCGACCCGCTCAAGCCCCATGCCGGTGTCGATGCAGGGCCGGGGCAGGTCGTGGCGCGCGCCGTCCGCCTGCTGGTCATATTGCATGAAAACAAGATTCCAGATTTCGACAAACCGGTCGCCGTCCTCATCGGGGCTGCCGGGGGGGCCGCCGGCGATATGATCACCGTGATCATAAAAAATCTCCGAACAGGGGCCGCAGGGGCCGGTATCGCCCATCGACCAGAAATTGTCCGCTGTGGCAATGCGGATGATCCGCTCGTCCGGCAGGCCGGAAATCCGTCTCCACAGATCATAGGCCTCGTCATCCTCATGATACACCGTCACCAGCAGCCGGTCCGGGTCGATGCCATACGCTTTCGTGATCAGGGTCCAGGCGTGATAAATCGCCTTTTCCTTGAAATAATCGCCAAAGGAAAAATTACCCAGCATTTCAAAGAAGGTGTGATGGCGCGCCGTATAGCCGACATTATCCAGGTCATTATGCTTGCCGCCGGCGCGGACGCATTTCTGGCTTGACGCCGCCCGGACATAAGGCCGGCTCTCGGCCCCGGTAAAGACGTTTTTAAAAGGCACCATCCCGGCGTTGGTGAACATCAGCGTCGGGTCATTCTGCGGCACCAGCGGACCGCTGGCGACGATTTCATGATCCTGACCGGCAAAATAATCCAGAAATATTTTCCGGATTTCATTGGTGCCTTTTTTCACGGCATACCCTTTCCGTAATCGCAATTAAATTCTGTAGAGTTTTAGCGATTGCGCCGGTCCCTGTCCAGTTCTGCTTATCCTCCGGGACAAAAAAAGAGCGCCCGCAAGCGCCCTGATAGTTGGGATTTTTTCGGCCCGCACCAAACGAAAGCGGGCATGGAAGACGCCGCGGATCAGCCGTCCTCTTTATTCTCTGCGCGGCTCATGCCCTCTTTCAGCATGGCTTCGTCCAATATGCCCTCGCTTTTGCGAATGGCGGTTTCCAGCTTCTCGGCCAGTTCCGGATTTTCCCGCAGGAAGCGTTTGGCGTTTTCCCGCCCCTGCCCAATGCGCTGGCTGTCATAGGAATACCACGAGCCGGATTTCTCAACGACCCCGGCCTTGACCCCGAGGTCGATCAATTCACCATTCTTTGAAATCCCCTGACCATACATGATGTCAAATTCAATTACCTTGAAGGGCGGCGCCACCTTGTTCTTGACCACCTTCACCCGGGTCTGGTTGCCGACGATTTCCTCCTTCTCCTTGATCGCGCCGATCCGGCGAATATCCAGGCGAACCGAGGCGTAGAATTTGAGGGCGTTGCCGCCGGCGGTCGTCTCCGGACTGCCGTACATGACGCCGATCTTCATGCGGATCTGGTTGATGAAGATCACCATGCATTTTGATTTCGAGATGGAGCCGGTCAGCTTGCGCAGCGCCTGCGACATCAGCCGCGCCTGAAGCCCGACATGACTGTCGCCCATCTCGCCCTCAAGCTCCGCCCGCGGCGTCAGGGCGGCGACACTGTCGATCACCAGCACATCCACCGCGCCCGACCGCACCAGGGTGTCGGCAATCTCCAGAGCCTGCTCACCGGTATCGGGCTGGGAAATCAGCAATTCGTCAATATCAACCCCGAGGGCGTTGGCGTAAACCGGATCCAGGGCATGTTCCGCATCGACAAAGGCGGCGATGCCCCCCTGACGCTGAACCTCGGCCGCCGCATGCAGCGCGAGCGTGGTTTTACCGGAGCTTTCCGGGCCGTAAATTTCAATGACCCGCCCCTTGGGCAGCCCGCCAATGCCAAGCGCAATGTCAAGCCCCAGTGATCCGGTCGACACGGCCTCGACCTCCATGGCGGCGCCCTTGCCGAGCTTCATCACCGATCCCTTGCCGAACGCTCTTTCGATCTGGCTTAATGCGGCGTCAAGCGCCTTCTGCTTATCCATATTTCCCTGTCCCACGAGTTTTAATTGCGCTGATGACATTGTCCGTCTCCTCTATATCCCACAGCCCGCCGGGCGTTTCAATCACAGACAAATGTACACTTTTTGTTCCTTTTGGCAAGAACATTTTTAATGTTTTGTTTTATAACGGTTATTTAGATTTTATTAGCGAAATGTTCTCATATATTTTTATTTGGAGCATGGTGACCAAGGCCAAAACGCCCGCCTGATTCTCCTGAATCAGCTGTTATCCAGCACCTCCTTGACCTTTTCCGCCAGCTGTTTCAGGCTGAACGGTTTGGGCAGAAAATGAAAATCCTCATCCCGCGGGGTCTCGTCAAAGGCGTCTTCCGCATAGCCGGAGATAAAAATGACCTTGAGCTTTTTGTTGGTTTCGCGGATTTTGCGCACCAGGGTCGGGCCATCCATCAGCGGCATCACCACATCACTGATCAACAGATCGAGCTCTCCCTCTATTTTCTCGAACAGGGAAACCGCCGCCTCGCCGCTGTTGGCCTCAAAAACCTTGTAGCCCTTGTTCTTCAGGGCGCGGGAGGCGAACATGCGCACCGCTTCCTCATCCTCAACCAGCATGATGGTGCCTTTGCCGGTCAGGTCCCGGCTCGCCTTATCTCCCTCCCGGGCCGCTTCATCGACGTTGGCCGCTGATTTCTGCTGCTCCTTGTAGACCGGAAGATAAATGCTGAAGGTCGTGCCCTTGCCAATATCGCTGGTCGGAAAGATGAAACCGTCGGTCTGCTTGACAATGCCGTACACCGTCGACAGGCCGAGCCCGGTCCCCTTGCCGACCTCCTTGGTGCTGAAAAACGGTTCGAAGATCTTGCCGAGATGTTCCTTGGCGATACCGCAACCGGTATCCGTCACCTCGAGCAGAATATATTCATCCTGGGGCATGACCTGATAGCGTTCGCTGAGTTTTTTCGATTCAGACAGGGAAATATTGCGGGTGCTGATGGAAATCTTGCCCTTGTTATCCATGGCGTCGCGGGCGTTGACGCACAGATTGATAATCACCTGCTCCATCTGCCCCTGATCGACCTTGACCTGCCCCAGGTCGCGGCCATGTTTCATGTCAAGCTCGATACCGTCGCCAATCAGGCGGCCAAGCAGATTCGACAGTTCCGCCAGGACATCCGTGATGATCAACACTTTTGGCCGCAATGTCTGCTGCCGGGAGAAGGCCAGCAACTGGCGGACCAGATTCGCCGCCCGGTTGGCGTTCTGCTTGATCTGAATGATGTCGGAAAAGGACAGGTCCCCCGGCCCGTGCCGCACCAGCAAAAGATCGCTGAAGCCGATGATCGCCGTCAAAAGATTGTTAAAGTCATGGGCGACGCCGCCCGCCAACTGGCCGACGGCCTGCATTTTCTGGGACTGGGCGAATTGCAGTTCCAGGTTCTTCTGTTCCGTTGTATCAATCAGATAAAGAATGACGACTTTCTTGTGGTCGGAAAAATTTTCAAGGCGGGTAATATAAAACTGGCCATGCTTTTCCCCCTCACCCCTAAAGCCGACATCGGCAATTGAACTGGCCTGGCCACTGGTCAGGGTCGCCTGAATTTTGTCGTAGAATTCCTGATATTCCGCGGCATCAATGATGTGCTTCAGATTTCGGGTATCCTTGATATTCAACTGCTGGACATATTTGCGGAAAATCTGATTCCGCTCCAGAACCTCGCCCTTTTCGGTGACGATGGCGATGCCAATCGGCGATTCCCTGAAAAAGCGGTCGATATTGACATCTTCCGGATTGACGTCAAAATAGGCCGCGTCAGCCTGGCAGGAAGACACGAGGAACAGCGCCGTTTCCTCGCTCGCCGATTTCAACTGGCTTGCCTCGCCAAGCGCCTCATCCAGCGGCAGGAATTCAAGCGGAATTTCCCCACCGGACAGGCTGCGGACCATCAATCGCCCGTTCAGCTGCGCCATATCGGCCGCCAGAATTTCGGACAGGGCCAGCGGCAAGGACAATTGCCCGTCCGACTCGCCGGACAGCCAATGCAGGAGAATATTATTGACATAGGTGATCTGTCCGTCCGGCGCCACGGCCATCAGGCCGCAGTCACTGTAATCCAGCAAACTGCCCAATTGATCCAGATTGAACAGATTGGCCCCGGGATCGGCATTTTCCGGCGAAGTCACCGCGATGCTGTCATCCAGAACCCAACTGACATATTCATCCTGGCCCGCCATGCGGCTCAGGCCGATCCTGACATATTTGCCATCAGCCCCGTCACGTGCAAGCTGCGCGACAAGGGCGCTTTCCTGTCCCCGCTCCAGCCCCGAAAGCAGATCCCTGAAGCGGGCGACCTGATCATCCGTCATCAGTTTGACCGGGGACAGAACCTCGCATTTCATATCTTCCTTGAGAAAGGCCCGATAAGGCGCATTGCAATACACCAGTTCCCCGTCGAGGGAGGTAATCGCCTGGGGCTGGGTCATTCTGGTGACGGAAAGCGTTTCGTTGGGCAGCGCGCTGTCGCCCCGGCCACGATACAGGCTGCCCGCGATGACAGCGGCCGCAATGATCAGGCCGCCGGCCGCCAGAGAAAAGGCCAGCTCCCGCGAGCCCAGCGCCAGGCCCAGCATCAGGCCGGCCAGAGCCACGAGCAGACCAATCCCGCCCAGGGTAATCAGGAAAGGATAATCAACCGTTTTTTTTTGCATATATATGTTCATACTTATCTTTTTCCGGAACTCAGACATGAAAAATTCAAGGCAAATTCGAGGAATATATAGGGATATTACCTGAATTTCCCGTTAAAAAGCCATATTATTTATTCTGAATTCACCCCTTGTCATTTGTTTTCTGCCATCCGTCCCCTTGGCCGGATTCGCCAGGCCGCTTCACTTCACACCCGCCGTTCACATTTCCGATGGCGTATAACGCGCCGTCTCGCCCCTCTTAAGGCGCATGATATAGCCGACGACCTCGGCCACCGCCTTGTAATGCGCCTCCTGAATTTCCTCATCGACTTCCACCGTGGCGAACAGGGCCCGGGCCAGGGGCGGGTTCTCCAATATCGGAATTTGATTTTCCCCGGCCACTTCGCGGATTTTCAGGGCGATATTGTCGGCTCCCTTCGCCACCACTTTCGGCACTTCCATCGTGCCCTGGTCGTATTTCAGGGCGACGGCGTAATGGGTCGGGTTGGTGACCACCACATCCGCTTCGGGCACCGCCGCCATCATGCGGGTCCGGGCCCGCTCCATGCGGATCTGGCGCAGACGGGCCTTGACGTGGGGGTCGCCGTCGGTCTGCTTCATCTCATCCTTTATTTCCTGTTTGGTCATGCGCATTTTTTTGAGGAACTGAAATTTCTGGAACATAAAGTCAATGCCGGCGATCACCGCCATGACCGCCACAACCCCGCCCAGTATGCGCAGAACCATGATAAATATCACATCAGCCATATCGCCGGGGCTAAAGGTCATCATCTGTTCAAGCCGGTCCCGTTCCGGCCAGACCAGGATCAACACCACGCTGCCGACAATAATCAGCTTGAGTACCGACTTGGTAATCTCGAAAAAATTCTGCATGGAAAACAATCGCTTGAACCCGGCCAGCGGCGATATTTTATTCAACTTCGGTTTGATCTTCTCCACAGTGAGCATCGGCCGGTGCTGAATCATCGCCCCCAGAAGCGCCCCGACCATCAGGATAATCACCGGCAGGGTCATATAGTCAAAAATACGGCTCAAAATTCCGGCGCCGAATTTCCTCAATTCATAGGGGCTCATCCGCACGTCAAAAGACATCGCCAGTATATTTCCCAGAACATCCCGAATGCCCGCCATGCTCGGCCTGGCGGAAATCAGGATAATCACGGTGACGGCGAACAGAACAAACCAGTGCCGCACCTCCTGACTCTTGGCGACCTCGCCTTTGTCCTGGGCTTCCTGCAGCTTCTTGGCGGTCGGCTCCTCGGTTTTCTGGGATTCATCCTGATCGTCGGCCATCCACCCTATCCCGGATTAAGGAAAGCGCCGATGCTGCTTTCCATATGTTGCAGGAACCAGGCCATGCCCGCCGACAGCACAATCCCCAGTATGATAAAACCGGCCATGATATTCAGCGGCATGGCGATGAAGAAAACCTGAAGCTGCGGCATCAGGCGCGCCAGAATCCCGAGGCCGATATTGAAAATCAGGCCATAGACAATGAAGGGCGAGGCGATCTGAACCCCGACCAGAAAGGAGTTGGCCACGGTGTCGAGGACGATTTCCGCCAGCGCATTCATTTTCAGCCCCCCGCCGACCGGGAACAGAGTATAGCTGTCATACATGGCCGAGATCATCATATGATGCATATTGGTGATAAAAATCAGCACCACCGCCATCAGGGTCAGGAAGGTCGACATCAACGCGCTCTGCGCTCCCTGGGTCGGATCGAAAGCCTGGGCCAGCGCCAGACCGGACTGCATGGCGATGATGGTGCCGGCGGTATGCAGAGCGCTCATCAGCAAGCGGATCGCCGTGCCGATCACCAGGCCGATCACGATTTCAAAGATAATCAGGATCGCCAGCATATAGGGCGAGTCCGGGATCGCCGGCAGCGCCGTGCGCACCAGCATATAAATCAGCAGGGAAATGGATAACGCCATCATCAGGCGAATGCGCTGCGGGATGCCGGTCTCCCCCAGGGCCGGCAACAGCATGATCATTGCCCCGAGCCGGGAAAATACCAGAAGGAATCCAAATACCTCTTGCGGCAAAAGGTCAGCCAAGGCTTACAATCCGCTCTGCAATTAACGCCATAAAGTCCCCCAGGGTCTGCCCCATAAAAGGCAGGAACAGAAACAGGGAAATAAAAATGGCGATGATTTTCGGAACAAACGTCAAGGTCATTTCCTGGATCTGGGTCAGGGCCTGAAACAGGGCGATGATCAGGCCGACAAAAAGCGCCACCAGCATAACCGGGGCCGACACCTTGATCAAAACCCAGATAGCTTCCTGCGCAATATCTAATACGTCCGCTCCGGTCATGATGTGTCTTGTTTATCTTTCTGCTTTCAAGAGTGTTTCTGATTTCAGGAGCGCCCGCCCGCGTTGAAATGACCGCTATCCCTCTAGAGCGGCATCTTGATAATATCCTGATAGGCCGCGATGACCTTGTCCCGCACGGCGACGACCGTTTCAAGCACCATTTCCGCATTCTGCACCGATGTCACCACGTCCACCAGATCCGCCTTGCTATTCAGGGCCTGGATGCCGGCGCTCTCGCTTTTTCCCACGGCCTGCGCCGTATCGCTGATCGCGGATTTCAGCACTTCGGAAAAGGCGCCGGCCCCTTCACCCTGTGTCGCCCCGATACCGGAAATTTCACCGATCTTGTCGGTCCCGACACCGGCGCCGCGGTTTTTCAGAACATTGGCATAGGCGTTCGCCGCGTCCATCGCTTTGATTGTCATGACTTATTTCCCATATATCTTGCCGCCTTTCGCCCCGGGCCTCGAACCATCTACCGCAGAAGATCAATGGTCCGCATCATCATATTCTTCGACACCTCTATCGAATTGAGGTTGGCTTCATAACTCCGCTGCGACTGTTTCATATCCATGGCCTCGACAAGGCCGTTGACATTCGGCGTCTTGATATAGCCGTTCTCATCCGCCGCCGGATGCCCCGGCTCATAACGCATGCCAAAATCCGATTGATCAAAGCTGACATTATTGACCTTGACCCGGGTAACGCCCAGTTCCTCGTCCAGCGTATTGACAAAAGTCACCACCTTGCGCCGGTAGGGGTCAACCCCCGGGGCCGGCGCAACGGAATTCGCATTGGCGAGGTTTTCAGAAATGACCCTCATCCGGGTTCCCTGAGATTTCATGCCTGCGGCGGAAATCATCATCGCTTTGGACAAATCCATCGCTTTACTCCTTTTGCCTTATATCTTCCCGTCGGCGTTCATTATTTCTTGCCAAGGGCCGCTTTGATCATTGAAACATGCTTGCGGTACATATTGACCGCCGTTGCGTATTCCATCTGGGTTTCGGACATCTTGATCAGTTCATCTTCCAGGTTGACCGCATTGCCGTCCGGAGATCCGATGCTGAATTCGGCGTCCTTCACCTCAATATCATAATCGCCATTCATGGCGCTGGCGCCCGACATATGACGGCTGTCCGTGGTCTGCATGCGCAATCCGCCGGTCGCTGTTGTCTGGTCCAATGCTGCCTTGAAACTGACTTTCTTCAGATCCTTGGGGGTATACCCCGGTGTGTTAGCGTTGGCGATATTCTGCGCCAGGACCTTTTGTCGTTCCGTCAGCCAGTTCATTTTCTGGCTCAGGGAACTGAAAAGTGAAATTGATCTCAGGTCCATTTTTATTGTTATCCTAAATACCCGCGCCACAACGTTTTGCGGCTAAAGTTTTAGTAAAATACACGATATTGTTAATCATACACCATAATTTATATATTGTGGAGCGGGAAAATTAACAATCTGTTAAGATTGTCGGATAATATACTGTTTCAACGATTGGCAAATAATTCCAGAGACTTGCATTTTAAGCTGACAAGCGGGGCCGGCTGTGATTATTATCATGTGGCGTGAAATCACAGGGACAGGGAGTCGTTAACATCAGATGACAGCGGACAAGGAAGACGCCGGCCGACGACCAAAAGCCGTTGCCCTGAAGCAGGCGGGCGAGCGGACAGACATTCCCAGGATCACCGCCAGCGGCAGCGGCAAGAATGCCGAGAAAATTCTCCGCCTCGCCTTTGAAAATGATGTCAAGGTCAGAACCGACGAAGACCTTGTGGAAATATTGTCCGCCTTTGATGTGGACAGCTTCATTCCGCTTGCGGCCTTGCAGCCGGTGTCGGAAATATTAAGCTATCTTTATCAGGAAAATATCCGCCTGAGCGAACAGGACCACAACAGGATATGCGAGAGGGAGGAGGAGATCACATGACCAACAAGCCATTCTCCGGCAAGCGGCCGCCATGGAACTAGGCGCCTATTTCCAGTTTATCGTGGCGTTGCTTTTTGTCCTCGCCCTGATCGTCCTGCTGGCCTATGTCGCCAAAAGATTTGGCCTGATGGCCCGGGTGACCGTCAATTCCGCCAAGACCCGGGACAAACGGCTCAATATCGTCGAGATCCTGCCGGTTGACGCCAAACGAAGGCTGATTCTTCTGCGCCGGGATGATGTGGAGCATCTGGTTATGCTGGGCGCCGACCGGGACCTTGTCATTGAACAGAATATAAAAACGCCGGTCGATAAAACCGGGCATCAGGCCATACAATCAAAATCATGATAAATTTTCTGAAAAAGCACAAGCTCATCCCCGGTAAAACCACCCTCGGCCTGATGGCCCTGTCGCTGACCGGTTTCCTGCTGATTCTCTCCAGCCAGACGGTCTTCGGTCAGGAATTTTCCGTAAATCTTGGCGAAGAAGGCTCCCTGTCCGGCCGCATCGTTCAGCTTCTGATGCTGATGACGGTGCTCAGTCTGGCGCCGGCGATCATCATTGTCGTCACCTCCTTCACCCGGATCGTCATTGTCTTTTCCCTGCTGCGCAGCGCCATGGGCACCCAGCAGACCCCGCCGAATGTGGTACTGATCAGCCTCGCCCTGTTCATGACTGCCTTTATCATGGCCCCGACCATGAAACAGGCCTATGACGCGGGCATTGCGCCGCTGGTGGCGGAGGAGATCACCGAGGAGGTCGCCTTTGACCGCACGACGGCGCCGTTTCACGGCTTCATGATGAAGCACGTCCGGGAAAAGGACCTGCTGTTGTTTCTCGATCTGTCCAAGCTGCCGGCCCCGGCGACCCAGGCCGACACCCCGTTTCAGATTTTGGTCCCGGCCTTCATCATCAGTGAATTGCGCCGCGCCTTTGAAATCGGCTTTCTGATTTTTGTCCCCTTCATCATCATCGACCTTGTCGTGGCCTCGGTGCTGATGTCGATGGGCATGATGATGCTGCCGCCGGTATTGATTTCCCTGCCGTTCAAATTGATTTTTTTCGTCCTCGTCGATGGCTGGCACCTGGTGGCTGGCAGTCTGATCCAGAGCTTTAATTCGGGCTAATTCTGAACTGCATTATTCCGGGCCGCGCCGTTCTCGGCCGAACTGTCGGCGAATTCCTGTTTATAGGATTCCATGAAGGTTTCCAGCTTGGCGACACTAGCGATGGATCTGGTCAGACGCCGGACATTCTGGTCCGTCAACTGCCGCTCCGCCGTGATCACTTCAAAGGTGTCGCCGTAAAGCCCGTTGTCCATATGGGCCTTATAGCGATCGCGCAGGATTTTGACCCCGGCCTTGTCATCATTGATCACATAGGCGACCGACAGCCGGAGAACGGCCAGCCGCTCTTCGGCGCTGAGGTCTGCTTCATCCCGGTAACGGTTGTCGAGCATCCGGTTGCTGTGGCTGACATATTTGTCCCAGTTTTCCGATTTCCAGTAAATGTCGGAGCGCAGTTTCTCCGCCTCCTCCGTCGCGTAAGGTTCAAGCAATATTTCAGCTTCTTCAAAGCGGCCCAGTTCGATCAGGGTCCGCGCCTCGATCATCCGGCGCCGGTCCTCAATATCCTGCGGCGTTTGCGAATCCCGTGTCGCCCGCAGGATTCCCAGGGCGTCCTCGGGCTTGGAATCCAACAGATAAATCATCGCCAGGCGGCTCGCCACAACCGATTGGGCAACCCCTTTCAGGCGGAATTTGATCTGATAATTCAGCAAATCCGCCGCTTCCTCCAGCAGGTCAATGGACACCAGCCGATCCGCCAGCCGGCGGGTCATCTTGTCGCCGTCGGCCCCCAGCGGGATCAACTCGCGAAATTCGGAATAAAGCGCCACCGCCTTGACCGGCTCCAGGGCATCCGCCCCGCCATTCAGGAACAGATCACTGTAAATCCGGTTCATCTGGCGGGTGAGCGCGGCGGTTTTCGGCGATCCCTCAAAAAAAGTCACCGCCAGTTTCAGGGTCTGCAAACCGATATTGAATTCTTTCTGCGATACATAAATTTCGCCAAGCCGTGACAATAATTCCAGTTCAAAATCATCGCCGCGCCAGGCGAACCTCAGCTTTTCAAGCCGGTCAATCGCTTCCATGGCGTCAATTTCATCATTCTGATATTCCATGTTGATCAAATCGAATTTCGCCCGGGCCGCCGTCTGTCTTACCCCCGCCTTGACGATCCCCTGAAGCCTTTCTTCCGCCTTGAGGGGGTTGCCGCCATCCCGCTCGAGCAACGCCCGCCAATATTCCGCCTCTGTCAGTTGGGCCGCATTCAGGGGCAGTTGCTGTAACAGGGTCAGGGAAGTTTCAACAAAATCCGTTTTATGCAGGGCGTAGGCGGAACGGGTCGCCGCGAACAAAAAGCGTATCTGGTCATGGGTATCCTGCAACGCCAGAATATCCGCGCCCTTTTCATACAGCTCAAAGGCTGTTTTATCATCGCCCAGCTCGCTATGGGCCACGGCGCGCCACAGGAAAGACTCCTGCTCGGAAATCAGCGTCTTGTGATTCAGCAGCCGGGCGCCCTCCTCGAAGCGGCGCATCAGAATATTGGTGACGCCCAGCACCATTCTGAATTCGGGACTTTCCAGCAAATCCGGATCATCGTCCCGCATGACATTCAGCACGCCGTAAGCATCCGTCTTCTGGCCATGGGCCAGATAAAAACGGGCCAGCCGCCAGCGAATTTCATTACGCCGCCCTGTCGTCGAATTGGCCAGTTGATAGAGCAATTCATGTTTGTTGGCGTGAAAGTCCTCGCCGCTCAAAGGCCCCTGCCCCCAGGCGGAAAAATCAATCAGCTTGACAAAACCGGCGTCCTCTTCCTCCGCCACCGCTTCGCCGGTGAAGGTCGCCATGCCCAGCTTACGGGAAAGCTGGCTATGGGTGATCGCCAGACCATCCCGGGCCGAGACGCTGACGCCATTGCGGTATTTCAGGACCGTCAGATTATCGGAAATCATCTGCACCGCGATGCCCTGCGCCGTGGCGAGGGCTTCAAATTGGCTGAATTTCTGCTGTCGCAGCACCCCCTGGGAGGATTCCGCAACCGGCACGATCACCAGTTCATCCCCGATCACCGGATCCTCAAGGGTTAAAACGGCGCCGCTGTTCTCCACGGCAAAAAAGAAATTTTCCCCATGGCCGTTATCCGCTCTCTGATGGCCGGTTGCGATAGGGCGCGTCGGCACGGAGGGCGAATCCTTCAGATCAATATGCCATTCGCTATCAATCCTCTGGGCCCGGACATTCTGACCGGGCGTCACCTGATACAGCAAAACGGTCATTGACGGATGATCAAGCTGGCGCGCCGTCAATATCCGCTGGCCGATGAAAGGATCCAGATCAGACTGGTCGACGGTCTTGCCGCCTTCAAACACCACCCAGAGATAATTGTCCCGGATAAAGGCCGCGGCCAGGACATTTTCCCGCCAGGGATAAGTCAGACGAATATCATTGCCCCGGCGGCTGACCTGAAGGTGCAGGCTGTTCGGGTCGTCCGCCGTTTGCCGCGTTTGTTGCGTCGATGCATCATCCGGTTCTGGCGGCGCCGCGCTGATCACCTCGCGGTCCGGCGTTTCCGCCGATGGCGCAATTGCATCTTGCGTTTCTGGCGCAGAAGACGCCGGTTCATCGCCGATAATATCAAAGGCGATCTTCGCGCCGTCCCGGAAATGTTTCAGCCGCCCCGGCTTCGTCACCTGCAGGGTCACGACCAGATTATCGCCCTCGATCCGATGGGCCGGATTCGCCATATGGGCCAGCGGATTTTGCGCCAGGCTGCCCCAGTCCGGAATGCTGCTTTTGCCGAAGGTGATTTCCAGCCTGTCTCCCGAAAAGACCGGCGTATAGGGCACGATTTCCGGCCAGTCGAAAACAATCCGGCTGAAGGTCGGGTGATCGGCATAACGGACATTGACCCGGTCGGCGGTCCGGGCGAAAGCGCCCCCGGACAGGACAAGGCAGAAAACCGCGATCCAGGCGAACAGGCGGCCGGCGTATCGCATGGGGTCACTTGCGGCCATTATGTTCCTCCCTGTTGTCCGCCGCGTTATTTTCACGCTGATCCCGGTCTTCCCGATGGATAAAAACATCGACCCGGCGGGCCAGCAGATAGCGTTCATGAAGCGGGATATTTTCGTCAAGCTCATCAAAGCGTGACGGGCCGTCGCCATACGTTTCGATGGCCTGGGCATATCCGGCGCGCCTGATCAGGCGGGCGACCGAAATCGCCCGAACCAGGGACAGCTCCCAATTGGTCGGATAACGGGCGCCGCTGGTCGGCTCCAGATCCGTATGGCCGACGACAGTTATTTTATTCTGAATCATATGCAGCGCCGCACCCAGCTCCTGCATGGATTTATGAGCGTCACGGGAAAATTCGGACTGGCCTTTTTCAAAAATCAGGTCCGCCGGCAGGGTTATCGCCAACCGGTCATCCTGCAATTTGACGCTGCTGCGGCGCAGAATCGGATCATATTGCAATTTGTCTTCAAAAATTTTCTTTAAATAGGCCAGGCTCAGAGCTTCCTTTTGCGGCACCAGCGCGGCTTCGATATTATGCCAGTCTTCATCCTGAATGCGCGCCCGCTCCGGATTCAGATTTTCACTCAGGGATTCGACAACCGCCTTCCATTTGGACACCTGTACCGAATTCATGGAAAACATCAAGACAAAAAACGTCAGCAGCAAGGCCAGCAGATCGGCGAAAATAATCAGCCAGCTGTCTTTTGTCGCTGCTTTGGCGCTTTTATGCAGATCCAGAATCATAACTTATCCCCATCTGGCGCGGGGAGCGCGTCTTGACTTTCCGGGCTTGCCGGGCGATCCGGGATGGCCTGCTGCGGGGCCAGGGTCTGCCTGACCGCGCTATGGCCGGTCAATTTCTGCTGTGACGATTTTCTTTCGCGACTGCGGAACGTCAGGGTGATCAAATCCTCCTGCCCCGGAACCACCCCCACGGACAGCTGATTTTCGGCCACGCCCAGTTCCTTTAGTTTAGCGACAAAGGCCCCGGCGCGCAGGATATTCAGGTCTTCCCAGTATCGCGGACCCGCCGGCAACGCCTTGCCGGTGGAGATTAAAAAATCGATTTCCCGCTTGTCGCTGACCCGGCCGGCGGCGAGAAAATTTGTCAACTGCTGTAAAAACGCCTGCTGGCGATCGCGAAACGCGCTGGATTCAAGTTCAAACAAGTCACTGGCGCGAAAATTGACCTTGACGATGCTGCCGCCCCCGGTCGGGAATTTGCCGTCAAAGCCCACCAGAGAGGCGAAGATGCCCTGAATCTGGTCATAAAATTCATCATTGGGGGTCGGGGCCTTTTCATTTGCCGCGACATCGACAAAATCAGCTTCCGGTTCAAAAGGATTTTTAAAGGCCCGTGTCACGCTTTCCGTCGCCGCGTTGACTTTATTCTGTTCCTGATTGGAAATGGAGTTCATCACCACGAAAAAGGCCAGCACAATCAGGTATAGCGAGACAAAAATACCTGTCGTGTCATCGGTTTTGCCGGTCTTTTCCTGTGCTGGATTCAACAATCCACTTTTGTCTAAAATTTCATTCATCTCGGGCAACCGCGGACATTAGTCATAATTTCCCCGAGCCTATACAAATTCACCCAAACAATCAATCAAAGCTGGCCAGCAAGGCGTCAATATCATCCTGATCATTGCCGGTGACCTGACATTGGGGGCCGTGAAGAAGATCTTCCTCGCCGGGATCATCTGTTGCGTTCTTTTCTTCCTGCGCCTTGATGTGGGAATCCGTATCGCCAATGGCGTGCGCGAGGGATTCCAGTTTTTCCTCAAGATACTTCAGGGTATTGACAACCTTGGTCACCCGTTGGCCGGTAATATCCTGAAAACTGGACGCCTCGAAAATATGGGTGGAAATGGTCTCTAGACGCTCGGCCATTTCCCCTTCCATCGACGTGGAAAGCTCGGCGATTTCCTCGGCCGCATCCATGATCCTGGTCGCCGCCTCTTCGGTGGTGGCGATAACCTGGTCCAGTTGGCCGCTGGCTTCGGGGATTTTATTTTCACTTAAATGTTTCGGTTGAATTTGGGTAAGGTCGGCCTTGGCCTGTTCGATATATCTTAACAATTCCGCCAGTTCGTCCTGGAAATGCGCTTCATGAAGGTCAAATTCCCCGTCAAAGCTTCCCATGACCTCTCCCACGACCGAGGATACTTTCCCGACCTCGATCTTTTCTCCCAACTTCTCACGGACACTGTCAATCCTGTCTTCCAGCGAAACTACATTTAACCGCATTTCGGCCTCTCTATATTTATTATCAACATGCAAATATGTAATTCATGAAGAGCATTATAAAGATCAGGGGTTAATGGCTGGTAAATCCGGTTTATATATGAAGAAAATAGATTAACGGCTGCTTCACCCCTCGATTTTGGGCAGTTTTTTTCGGGTTGCGAGACGGGTGGTCAGATCCTTGGCCTTGTTCAATTCCATTTTCGCCAGAATGGCGCCCATGGTCTTCTCTTTCATATTTTCCACGATAGAGATCAGAACACCCTCTTCAAGATTATTGAAAATCTGGGCGGCGTCTTTCGGTTTCATGGCTGAATAAATCTTGACCAGACTTTCAAGCTGGGCCTTTTCCCGTTCATCATGTTTGGCCAGCAGTCCGGCGATGGTTTGTTCAATCTGCTTCAGGGACGCCGTCCGTTCGACAATGCGTTTTTCAACCGCTTCCAGCAGTCTCTCACGGTCATCAAGCTCCCGCGCCCGACGGGCCAGTTCCTGACGTCTCTCCGCAAGCTTTTGCAGATATTCAATTTCCTTGCGGCTCGGGCTGACGCCCAACTGGGTCACGCCATTTTCCGCCGCAGCATCGTCCGTTTCCGCCGGATTCTGTCCATTCTGCTCAGAAACGGCGGCGGGATCCTCCGCGCCCGGGGCCTCCTGCTCAGGAGCCGTTTGGTCAAGGGACCCGGTCTCGGCGATTGACGCCTCTATGCCAAAGGAGAAATCAACAACCTTTATCCCGAGAACCAGTGACATCATGACAATGGCCAGGGGCAAAAAGTGAAATTTGCGAGTCATAATCTTTCCTTAAGCTTTCTTCATTCTGTCTCAACAGGGGCCGTACGCCACGGCCCCCTGCGCCCTGCCCCGGAATTCCCGGCTAGCGGGTTCGTTTCAGGGCTTCCAGCATTTCATTGTCTTCTTCGACAATATCTTCCGCGACGACATCTTCTTCAACGACATCTTCCCGATCCTCGGCCGACGACGACCTATTGGAATCACCGGTGGTTCTCGGATCAGGCAACAATCCCCGCTCGATCCGGTCCGCGAGATTTGAGCCGCTTTGGGTGATAATCTCGAGTTCATCGGCAATCTGTCTGGATTTTTGAATCAGTTCTTCCAGCCGCCCTTCCTCGGTGACCGCAGCTGATTTCAATTGCGCGACGCTGGACTGGGCCTGGGTGATGGCATTGTTCAACTGGCCGATCATCGCCGCCATTTCATTCTGGGTATTGCGAAATGTCTTAAGCTTGATATTAAGCAATACCGAATAGCTGATCATAACCACGATCAGGATGATGATAACGATATCAAGAATCATTTCCATATCAGACAGCGCCTTTTTTCGGGGTGTTCAGCTTCTCAATCTTGATCGCGACGTGGCGGCCCAGTTTTCCGACGCGGCCCGTCATCATGGGAACGCCGGAACATCTGATATCCACTTCTCCGTCCGGCTGGGCATTGAGCATCAGCGTCTGACCGACTTCAAGGCCGAAGACCTCGCCCAGGGTCATCGTCTGCTCATCCAGAATCACCTCCAGCGGCACATCCGTCTGGCATAATTCCTTCATCAGGTGGCTTTCCCAAATGGAATCCCGGCCGAATTTCTCCCCCATATAGCGCTGGAGCAGCAATTCGCGAATCGGTTCGATGGTGGCATAGGGCAGGACAAGCTCCATCCGCCCGCCGCGGTCTTCCATGTCGGCGCGCATTTTGATCAGCAGCGCCGCGTTGCTCGGCTGGGCGATCGTCGCGAACCTCGGGTTGGTTTCCAGCCGGTCAAGCTTGAATTTCACCGGGCTTAGCGGCTCAAAGGCGCCGCACAGGTCCTTCAATATGACCGTGAGCATTTCCTCGACCAGGGTATGTTCAATGGTGGTGTAGGGCCGGCCTTCGATCCGCATGGGCGCCGTCCCCCGCCGTCCGCCCAGAAGCGCGTCGACAATGGAATAGATCAGGTTGCTGTCAATGGTGATCAGGCCGTAATTGTCCCATTCCTCGACATAGAACACCGCCAGCATCGCCGGCAGCGGGATTGAATTCAGATAATCGCCGAAACGGATTGACGTCATATTATCAATGGACACCTCGAAATTGTCCGAGGTGAAGTTGCGCAACGAGGTCGACATCATCCGGACATATCGGTCAAAGATAATATCCAGCATCGGCAACCGTTCATAGGCGACCAGGCCGCTGCTGATCAGGGCCTGAATGCCGGATTTGGTGCCGACGTCGTCATCCTCGCCGTCAAAGCCGAGAAGGCTGTCGATTTCGGTCTGATCCAGCACCCGGTCGGTTCCCGCCATCGCCGCCGCCATATCATCGTCACCTTCAAGGGTCAGGTCGGAACCATCCGCCTCTTCCATATCGCCTGCGGCCATCGCTTCCCATTCGGCGGCGACGGCGTCATCATCAATTTCTTCTTCGTCCGACATAATTCCAGATTATCCGTTGACCAGCATTTCCTTGAACAAAACGTCATTCACCCGGGTGGGATAGACCGCTTCATTCACTTTAATCAGCAATTCCTCCTTGAGCCGGAACATGCCGGCCGACCCATCCAGATCCTGAAGGCGCAGCTGACGCAGATAGGTCTGGAACTGATCAATGATTCTCGGCATCTTCTTGTTAAGGTCGTCCAGCGACGTCTGGCGATCCACTTCCAGCGATACGGTCAGCTTCAGATATTTCGGCTTGCCGCCGGCCGTATCCAGATTCACCAGCATCGGCTCCAGCTCCAGAAACAACACGTCCGTTGATTCTTCCGCCGCCAGTCCGGCTTCCTGCCCGCCATTCTCCAGATCAGAAGCCTGCATCGCTGTTTCATCTCCGCCCGACAGGAAGAAAAAGCCGGCTCCCCCGCCGAGGGCGAGCACCAGCAGGGCCGCCGCGGCAATTATGATAATTTTCTTGCCGCTGGTTTTTTTCTGTTCCAGGCCGTCCGCGAGGTCATCTTCCGCTTCGATATTCTGTTCATCACTCATTAAATCAATATAACCCTGTCCTGTATAAGTGGCCTAAAACTGCTGAGGCGTCCCGCAACTGTAAATCGCGAATATTAATAAGTCGTTAGGAAATTTTTCCATCCCCGCGCATTCCTCATCAATAGATCATGGTTAATATAACAGCTAGATTCCCAAAATGAAACATGGAACTCCGTCCCGGGGCCGGGAAACTTGCGGCGCAAGAGAGGTAAATATTACCCGGTAAACTATGCCCGCCGAAGGTTTATATCATCCCGCCTTCTGGGTAACCCTTTGTTTTTACAACTTTTCATCAACTGGCACGGCTTATGCATCGTAACGATCGGGATAAATCGAACGGACCAGAAGGACCCAAGATGGACACAACAGTATCAATCGCACTTTCGCATCAGGTCGCCAAGCGGCGCCAGATGGATATTATCGCCAATAATATCGCCAATATGAGCACGACCGCCTTTAAGCGGGAAAGCGTCATCTTCCGGCAATATCTGTCGGAGACGGACGGCAGTTTGCCGAAAAACCTGCGCCAGATTTCCTTTGTGCAGGATTATGGCGTCGGCCGTAACATGACCGACGGGACATATGAAACCACCGGCAATATTTTTGACATCGCCCTGAGCGGCGACGGCATGTTTCAGGTCAAGCGGGGGAATGGCGAGATGGCCTATACCCGAAACGGACACCTGGCCCTGTCTGACGATTCCACCTTGATTACCTCCACCGGCCAGGAAATCATGGATGTGTCCGGCAAAGCCATTCAATTGCCGCCCAACATAACAGATTTCAAAATTGCTGTGGACGGCACGGTTTCCTCCCCGTCAACAGGGCAGATTGCGAAATTGAATGTCGTCACCATTGGCGACACCTCGAAACTGAAAAAAATCGGCGACAATATGTTCAATACGGACGAACCGATACAAGCCGCCACGGATTTCAAGATCATTCAGGGCGTGACCGAATCCTCAAATGTTCAGCCGATCATTGAAATCACCCGAATGATAGATGTCAGCCGTTCCTACATCCAGACCGCCAAAATTCTGGAAAACCTCCAGAATACGCAGGGCAAGGCCATCAACCAACTCGCCAAGGTCGGATAACGGGAACCGCCATTAAAATTACAGGACAAACATCATGAAAGCACTCAGTATCGCCGCCACCGGCATGATCGCCCAACAGCTTAATGTGGAAGTGATTTCCAATAACATCGCCAATATGAACACCACCGGCTTCAAACGACAACGGGCGGAGTTCCAGGACCTGCTCTATCAGAATATCGAACGTGTCGGGGCCGCCTCTTCCGATACCGGTACCGTCATTCCGACCGGGATTCAGGTCGGCGTCGGCGTCAAGACCGGCGGGGTCTACCGGATCACCGAACAGGGCGCGGTCGTCGGCACGGAAAATCCCCTTGATCTCGCCATCAACGGGCGTGGCTATTTCCGGGTCATTCTGCCCAACGGCGATGACGCCTATACCCGCGCCGGCTCGTTCCAACTGGGCCCGACCGGCCAGATTGTCACCATGGAGGGCTATGTCGTCGGCCCGGGCCTGACCATCCCTCAGGAAACGGTGGATATTTCCATTAATCCGGAGGGCGAGGTTTTGGTCAAACTGGAAGGGCAGATCGATCCGAGCAACCTGGGTCGGCTGGAACTGGTTTCCTTCCCCAACCCGGCCGGGCTGGAAGCCGTCGGCGACAATCAGTTCCTGGAAACGCCGGCATCGGGCGCCGCCATTGTCGGGGTGCCCAACACCCCGGGCTTCGGCTCGATCCTGCAGAATTTTCTGGAAAACTCCAACGTCAATTCCGTCTCGGAAGTCACCTCCCTGATCACCGCGCAGCGGGCCTATGAAATGAACAGCAAGGTCATCAGCACCGCCGATGAAATGATGAGTGTGACATCGAACCTGAGATAAGGATAACGCCATGATACGCTTGATATACAGCGGACTATTCATCCTGATCCTCGGCTGGACCGCCGGAACACCGGACGCCTTCGCCCTCGCCGAAGTCAAGTCATCCGCAACCGTCAGCAAATCGACGGTGACATTGGGCGACCTGTTCGACAATCTGGATACGGGCCATGACATCTGGGTGATGAATGCGCCGGCGCCGGGAAAAAGAACCACCATATCCACCCGTTATCTGGCCAACCTCACCCGCCAGCATAATGTCTATTGGCGGAACAGCCGCGCCGTTCAGCATGTTACGGTGCTGCGCGCGGGCCAGAGCGTCAAGTTCGCCGACCTGAAGCCTTTGATCGAAAAAAAACTCGCCGAAGCCTATCCGGACAGCCGCAAACAGGGCGTCTCCCTTGACAATCAGAACGCCGCGATCTACCTGCCCGAAGACGCGTCCCTGGGCGATATTACCATTTCCGCCCTGACCTATTCGGCCCGAACCAGAAGCTTTGTCGCCACCGCATCCCTGCCCGTGGAGGACGATAAAACGGCAACCGCAACCATTCGCGGCCGCACCTATGCCGAAAGTTATGTGCCCACCCTGAACCGGACCATTCTGCCGGGACAGACGATCCGGGCCCGCGACATCGGCTGGATGTCCATGCCGACCCTGCGCATCGGCCGCAATATTATCCGCGACAAGGATCAGCTTGTCGGCATGACCCCGAGGCGCGGCCTGAATACGGCGACCCCGATCAAGCTGAGCGACCTGCAGCGCCCGCAGATCATCAGCCGCGGCAAACCGGTCACCATCCTGTTCAAATCCGGCAAGATCACCCTGACCGCCATCGGTAAGGCGGTTGAAAACGGCGGCCGGGGGGATGTCATCCGGGTTATCAACGCCAAATCCCATAAAACAATCGAAGCCGTCGTCACCGGCCCGAATCAGGTGCAGGTTCTGACCGCCCGGACCGATATCGCCCAATTGGCCGGAACACCGTAATTCAGTTAGGAAATAGAAAATGACCCAGTTCACGGATACAGAAAATCGCTCAAAAGCGCAACGGGCCGTCTTTCTGAGCGCCCTTGTCGGCCTGCTCCTGCCCGGATGCAGCGCCATCGACCGGATCGGCGACATCGGCAAGGCGCCGGACCTCGCGCCCATTGAATCGACTCGCGTCGTGCCGCAGGACACCCAGCCGGCCAAGCGCGCCATCCAATATCGGCAGCAAGCGGCGACAGACAACGCCAACAGAAAAAATTCCCTGTGGCGAGTCGGTTCAAAGAGCTTCTTCAAGGACCAGAGGGCCAGCCAGGTCGGCGATATTCTGACCATCAATATCATCATCGACGACAAGGCGCAGATCGACAATCAGACCACCCGGACCCGGGCCAATTCCGATTCCGCCAATGCATCCAAATTTCTCGGCCTTGAAAGCCAGCTCGGCAAAATATTGCCCGATGCGGTCGATCCTTCCTCTCTCGTCGATATGGGTAGCACATCCTCCAATGTCGGAACCGGCAAGGTCAACCGCAGCGAAACAGTCAACCTGACACTGGCGGCGGTTGTCACCCAGGTTCTGCCCAACGGCAATATGGTCGTTCAGGGGCGCCAGGAGGTCCGGGTCAATTTTGAAGTCCGTGAACTGACGGTGATGGGCGTCATCCGGCCCGAAGACATCAGTTCGACCAATACCATCCAGCATACGCAAATCGCTGAGGCCCGAATATCCTACGGCGGTCGCGGCCAGCTGACCGATGTCCAGCAGGCCCGCTATGGCACGCAGCTGTTTGACATCCTTTTCCCTTTCTAGGGTCAAGACCTAGGGCGCTGCTCATTCATCAGAAATTGTGTCCGGCAGGTCATTCTTGCATCATCCGCCGAAATCCCACACAACGGAAAAGGACCGCATCAGAAAGATGCGGTCCTTTTTACAGCCGTCGTCATGTCAACCGGGCGTCTGCCGTTTCAGTTGTCACGATGGACTTTTTCGTATTTTTCATGCTCTTCCTGAGCTTCAAGGGTCATGGTCGCAATCGGGCGGGCGTCCAGCCGCTTGAGGCTGATCGGTTCGCCGGTCACTTCGCAATAGCCGTATTCGCCGCGTTTGATGCGATTAATCGCCGCATCGATTTTGGTAATCAGTTTACGCTGCCGGTCCCGGGTCCTGAGTTCAATGGACCAGTCCGTTTCCGACGAAGCCCGATCGGCAATGTCAGGCTCTTTCTGACTGTCTTCCTGAAGATGATTTAAGGTTTCCTTTGATTCACGCAAAATCTCCTGCTTCCAGTCCTGGAGTTTTTTGTAAAAATACACGGTCTGCCGCTCGTTCATAAACTCTTCATTTGCTGAAGGTTTATATCCCTCTGGTAACTTGATTTCCATTATATGGCCTCTGAAATAATTCAACCGCTTTTTTTGGGTGTCAAATTACTCAACTCAACATGACAATTCAAGCCAAAAAATCAGCTTTGTCCATTTAGCAGAATTCTCGCCATTTGGGTATTTTATTTTATTAAATTTCGCCTTTTATTTTATTGAAACGCCCCCTGCCCCTGGCGGCTCAGCCGAGCATTTCAAGTTTGGCCAGTTCAACTTTTACTCGCAATTCCACATCGTTCAGAATTTCGCCCAGAGCCGGGTCGTCCGTCCGTTCCTGCTCCCGCGAGACGGCGGCGACCACATCCTTCAGTTTATGTTTGGGGATCTGACCGGCCAGCAGGCCGTGACGGATCATCTCCAGATGCTGAAGCAGGTCTTCCGCCCGCGCCAGGCCTTTGGAGCGCCCCTCGCTGCTGGTCGGCATTTCCTGCAGGGACAGCAGGGAACTCACGGCGGTCAGCGGAGAGGTTCCGCTGGGCGGCGTCGCCGAACTCGTCTCCTCCGGTGAAAGGCTTTTGCTGAATTCCGCCCTGGTGGAAGCTTTCTTCTTTCCCTTGCGGGATACCCCAGGGGTCGTTATGCGTCCCGGTCCTTTGATTTCCATACTGGCCTCATTGATTAGATCGTAAATTCATAAATAACAGAACGGGGCCGCAGTTCATAGTTTACAATGACAACCCGGCCCGTTTTTTTACCCGGCAAGGCTTGCCGCACGAAGGGTAAAAATTTCACAGCCCGGCTAAGCTGAGAATAACAGCCTTATTTTCGGCCATAAAAATCTTTTGATAACAGCACGTTAAGACTCCCCTCCAAAACAATGCAATTGGCACGGAATTCGCATAGATCTGATTAAGTAAATATATAATTTTTCTGAAACGGAATAAATATGCGGCAAAAGTCTCTGCAACAGAAGTCACACCTCCGCGCACTGCGTCTTGCCCGGGCGATCCTCGGCCTTCTTCTGATGGTTCTGGTCAGTCCGGGCCCTATTCTGCCGGCGCAGGCCGCGTCCCGCATCAAGGATCTGGTGTCCATTGAAGGGGTGCGGGAAAACCAGTTGGTCGGATACGGCCTTGTGGTCGGCCTGAACGGCACCGGCGATTCCCTCAGGAACTCGCCCTTCACCGAGCAGAGCATTATCGCCATGCTGGAGCGCCTGGGCGTCAACACCAGGGGAACCAACATGAAAGCGGAAAATGTCGCCGCGGTCATGGTTACCGCAAGCCTGCCGCCCTTCGCCCGGCCCGGCAGCCGGGTCGATATCAGCGTCAGTTCCATCGGCGATGCGGAAAATTTGCGCGGCGGCACATTGATTGTCACCCCGCTGAAAGGGGCTGACGGCGAAGTCTATGCCGTGGCGCAGGGCTCGATACAGGTTTCCGGTTTCTCCGCCGGCGGCGCCGCCGAGAGCATCACCCAGGGCGTGCCGACGGCCGGGCGCATTCCCAACGGCGGCATCGTCGAAAAGGAAGTCAATTATTCCATGCTGACAAAAAGGGATATTCATCTTTCCCTGCGCAATCCCGACTTCACGACGTCGCGACGTATTGCCCGCACAATCAATAAGGAGATGGGCGCCAAAACCGCCATGGCGCTCGATCCGGCGACGGTTCTGGTCATCAAGCCCGACAGTTATGTCAACAATATGGTTGATCTGATGACCGATATTGAACAGCTCTATGTCCAGCCTGACCAGAAAGCCCGCGTCGTTGTTGATGAAAGATCCGGCATTATTGTCATCGGCCATGAGGTCCGGGTCAGCGAAGTCGCCATCGCCCAGGGGAATCTGACCATCCGGGTGACCGAAACGCCGCAGGTTTCCCAGCCGAATCCGTTGGCGACCGGGGATACGACCGTGGTGCCGCGCACTGAAGTTGATATCGAGGACCAGCAGGGCAAAAAATTCGCCCTCCTGAAACCCGGGGTTAATTTGCAGGAGCTTGTTGACGGCCTGAATGCCCTCGGCATCGGGCCCCGCGACATGATCGCCATTCTTCAGGCCCTGAAAGTATCCGGCGCCCTCCATGCAGAGATTGAGGTTATGTGATGGATATGAAATTCCTCAATATTGCGTCTCAGGCCCAGACCGCAGCCCAGAACAAACCCGCGAAGCCGACCACGCCCTTTGAGAAAAAAGCCCGCGAGACCGCCGACAGCTTTGAAGCCGTCTTCCTGTCGCAGATCCTGAAAAGCATGTCGCTGGGCATGAAAAGCGACGGGCCCTTCGGCGGGGGCCACAGCGAGGAGGTTTTCCGCGATGTCCTGAATGAGGAAATCGCCACCCAGATCGCGCGAAACGGTGGGATCGGGCTTTCCGATTCCGTCTATCGGGAAATCTTGAAAACACAGGAAGTCGACAGTTCCCATGACAAATAATTCACAAACCGGAGCCAACAGCCTTTTGCCGCTGATTGAAACAATACGGGAATTAACCGGAGTCATTTCCGAGGAAATAGATCTGTTGAAGACCAGACGCCCCAAGGAACTGGAGAAACTGCTCCCCCTGAAAAACCAGCTTCTGGCCGCCTATAACAAGGAAATGTCGGATATAAACGCCCGGGGCGGCCTGCAGGCCATCGGCAACGGCGAAGCCATACGGGCCCTGAAACAGGAATCCCGGCTGTTTCAGTCTGTCCTGACACAGCATACGCGGTTGATCCAGGCATTGAAGAAAATCTCCGAGAATATGATCGCCGCCATTGGCAATGAGGTGATCAAAAACCAGAATCAGACCAGCCGTTATGGCGCCGACGGATCGAAATCCGCCACCAGAACCCCCACCTCAATCACCTTGAATCAAACCATTTAAAGCGGAAAAACCACCCAATTCCCTCAACCGGTTAAGGAGCCTCGGCTCCTTATTTTATTTATCCCGCGATCTTTTTCTCATACTGCAAGCTTTGCCCATCCGGCGGCAGATTCTTCCCCTTCCCAAGAACATAAGAATAAAGTTAAAATATTTCATATATATTTCAATATGTTACCCAGAAATAAAACTGGCACGCCTTTTGCATTTCCATAAGAGCGATATATCCTATCTTCTGGATATTACGGTTCAGAATGCAACAAACGGAAGGAGAGCGGAATGGCTTTCTCAGTGAATACAAACGCCAGCGCCCTGTCGGCCCTGCTGAATTTGAATAACACGACACGGGATCTGGAACGGACACAGACCAATATTAATACAGGCTTGAAGATTTCATCGGCCAAGGATAATGCGGCGGTATATTCAATCGCTCAGAAGCTGCGCGCCGACCTGCGCGGCTATAACGCGGTCAAGCAAAGCCTCGACCGCTCCATCAGCACAACCGACATCGCGCTGGCGGCGGCCGGCTCCATATCGGATCTGCTGATCGAAATGAAGGAAAAGGCCGTTGCGGCGGCCGATAGCGGCCTTGACGACACCAGCCGGACAGCCCTGAACGAGGATTTCCAGGCCCTGCGGGATCAAGTCACAATCATCGTCGCCAACGCCGAATTCAACGGCACCAACCTGATTGACGGCGGCACCGATTCGATCGTCGCGATCACCAACCCCAACGCCAGTCAGACCATCTCCATCGCCCATCAGAATCTGACCCTGGGCGGCGGCAATATTGTCATCACGGCGACCCAGACCATCTCGACCCAGGCGCTCGCGGCGACGGCGGTTGGCAATATCTCCAATTCACTGACCGCGGTCAGCGCCGTGCTCACCAAGCTTGGCGCCGGGGGCAAATCGCTTGAATCCCAACGCATATTCGCCGACAAAATTTCCGACACCATCGAAATCGGCATCGGCAATCTGGTCGACGCCAATATGGCGAAGGAAAGCGCCAACCTTCAATCCTTGCAGGTCAAGCAGCAACTCGGGGTTCAGGCCCTGTCGATCGCCAATCAGGCGCCGCAATCAATCCTGAATCTGTTCAGCGGCTAATAGCAGCGTAAAATATGCATTCTGAACTTCATATCTGAGCCGGGGCGGGCCTTACACTCCTTTCTCCCGCCCCGCTTAGATCCTCCAAACAGAATATTTTTAATACATTTGAAGTATCCGAGTGAGATTAAGAAATGGCTTTTTCGGTCAATACCAACGCAACCGCATTATCGGCGCTGTTCAATCTGAATGATACAACGCGGGCGCTTGAGAAAACCCAGACCAATATCAATACAGGTTTAAAAGTCTCAACCGCCAAGGACAATGCGGCAATTTTTTCCATCGCCCAGAAGCTGCGCGCCGACCTGCGCGGCTATAACGCGGTCAAGCAAAGCCTCGACCGCTCCATCAGCACAACCGACATCGCGCTGGCGGCGGCCGGCTCCATATCGGATCTGCTGATCGAAATGAAGGAAAAGGCCGTTGCGGCGGCCGATAGCGGCCTTGACGACACCAGCCGGACAGCCCTGAACGAGGATTTCCAGGCCCTGCGGGATCAGGTCACAACCATCGTCGCCAACGCCGAATTCAATGGCGCCAATTTGATTGACGGCGGCGCCGACTCGATCGTCGCGATCACCAACCCGGGCGCCAGCCAGACCATCTCCATCGCCCATCAGAATCTGACCCTGGGCGGCGGCAATGTCATCGTCACGGCGACCCAGACCATCTCGACCCAGGCGCTCGCGGCGACGGCGGTTGGCAATATCTCCGATTCCCTGACCGCGGTCAGCGCCGTGCTCACCAAGTTCGGCGCGGGGGCGAAATCACTGGAAGCCCAGCGGATTTTCGCCGACAAGATATCCGACACCATCGAGATCGGCATCGGCAATCTGGTCGACGCCAATATGGCGAAGGAAAGCGCCAATCTTCAGGCTTTGCAGGTCAAGCAACAGCTTGGCGTTCAGGCCCTGTCGATCGCCAATCAGGCGCCGCAATCAATCCTGAGCATATTTGGCTAGGAGCTGGCGACTTTTTTCCCCCTGGCGGCCAGCATCCCCAGAATATCCCTGATCTGATCCACCACATGAACCACATCATCCTCAGTCATGGAAGCATGCAGGGGCAGGCACAAGATCCGCTGATAAAAGCGTTCCGCCCCGGGGCGGCTGATCGGGCCGTAGTTGCCGACATAAAACGGATGGCTGTAGGCGGGCATATAATATACCTGCGCCCCGACATTGCGGACCGCAAGCTGGTTGATGAATATGGTCCGGTCCTCGCCCAGCGCCTCAAAATCAATCAGCGCCGGATACAGGCGCCTGACCGCCGAACAGTTTTCAACCCTTTCCAGAGGGCGGATATGCGGTGACACTCCCGCCAGAAGCGCATCATATTTTGCCGCCAGGCGGTCTCTTTGCGCAATGAAGCCGGGCAGTTTTTTCAACTGGCTGAGCCCAAGGGCGCTGTGAATATCGCTTTGCCGATAGTTATAACCCAGCAACTGCATTTCGTAATACCAGGGCGGCGGGATCTTGCCGTCACATTCCCTGACCCATTTCTCAGGATCCCGCTGCATGCCCTGATTGCGCAAAAGACAAAGCCGGTCATAAATCAGTTCGTCATTGGTGGTCACGGCCCCGCCCTCGCCCAGGGTCATGACATTCATCGGGCTGAAGGAAAAAACCTCCATATCCGAAAAATGGCAATCTCCCACGGTTTGCGACTGGCCGGCCCGGGTTCTGTAAGTCGCACCCAGCGCATGACAACTGTCGATGATCAGTTTCCAGCCATACTGATCGGCGATTTCACGGATCGCCTCGATCTCCGCCACCTGCCCGAAAAGATTGACCGGCACAATGGCTTTGACTGATTTCAATTCCTTGCGGGTCAGGCCTTTGATGCTATTCAGCACATTTTCGGCCGTCAATAATCCCGTATCCGGGTCCACATCGGCAAAGATTATATCCGCCCCGCAATAGGCGGCAGCGTTGGCGGTGGCGATAAAACTGATCGCGGGGACGATAACCCGGTCCTGCGGGCCGAGACCCAGCGCCATACAGGCCAGATGACGCGCCGCCGCGCCACTTGAGCAGGACGCAACATAGTCCGCATCGACAGTCCGGGAAAACAATGTTTCGAATTTATGGACTGCAGGTCCGGTCGTCAGCCAGTCGCCGCGCAGGACTTCGACAACAGCTTCAATATCATCATCATCAATATACTGTCGCCCGCAGGGAAGGAATTTCGCACCATCAACCGTCATAATTTCTTCAAAGCCATAGAGCGGATTGCGATCCGGATATACGGGCTGACCTCGCGGTTCCGAACGACACATGCATCACATCCGGCCACACCGCGCATCAAATCACGTCTCCGGCAAGAGGTCGGGAACCGGCCTTGCCTGCCCGCGCCCCGTCACCGCGTTAACCATGATTATAGTATATAGATAAAATAATTTAATTCACCCCTTTCTTTCCGCGCCAGCGGTGCGCCTGCCCCGCCGCAAAAGGAAAAACCGGACAGGGCTACAAAAAATATCACCCTGTAAAAAAGGCCTGCATCAAACGATACAGACCTTGAAACATAACTGTCATTGGTGAAAACCGTCAGGCTTCTTCGTCGAGGACGATCCCTTCGACGCTCTGCTGTTCACGGGCAAAGGCGACAAATTTGAGAATTTCATCCGCAGGATACTGGGTCACCACGTCACCGGTCTGAATATCAATTCCCTGATAAATAAACCGGCCCGACGCATCGTCCAAGCCAATCCGTAGCCGCGTCCCCGGGGGCTTGCTCGGCAAGCTGGCTTCGATCAGTTTTTCGGCAACTTCCAGTATCTTGGAAACACTGCCTGAACTCAGCATGTCAAAACGCCTTGCCGCAGCCCTTCCAATGACTGAGGAAATTTCAATCGTCTTGTTATTGCCTTTTATCGAGTCAGCTCCCTTGTCGGGCTGAGTCTGCTTTGCATCACTCGACACAAATTTCTTTTGTGACTCAGCGTCACGAGCTTCAACGGTAGCAGGTAACAACGGACTTTTTATGTTAATTCCGTCTACCATATTCAACCTCTATATGTACCCATCCATTCGTTCAAAAATACACATAACTGTTATAACGCCAAACTACTAAAACAAATTAGAAAAACAAATTCAATAAAAAATATGTGAGCTTTTGGTGGAGCCGCCAAAGACGCCCCCACCAAAAATATGTCGCACTATTATCTGAACAGTGACAATACGGAACCAGGCGCCTGGTTCGCAATTGACAATGCCTGCAGACCAAGCTGCTGACGGACCTGCAGTGACTGCAGATTCGCGCTTTCACGCGCCAGGTCAGCATCGACCAGACTCCCGATGCCAACTTCGATAGCGTCAGAAAGCTTGTCGGTGAAATCCCGCTGAATGTCGACCCGTTTGGCGCCAGCGCCAAGCTTGGACAGCATGCCATTGACCGTTGTTTCAGCAGTTGTAATCAGCGCAAGAGCTGAAGACGCCTTCGCGGCAGTTGAAACAGTAACGGTGGACGCAAGTCCAAGGCCAGTACTGGCGGAAAGATCCGTTGCGGCAATAGTGATGGAATAGGCGCCGGCTGTATTTGCACCGTCCGGCAAGGCAGTCAGAGCCGCAATAGCATTACCCGAAGCCTTCACCGCATTCACGCCGTTGAATTCAGCGTTGTTGACAACCGTATCAATCTGAGCAACCAGATTCTTGAATTCATCATTATAGGCTGTCCGCGAGGCGGCGTCCGCCCCGGGGTCGGTCGCGGCTGTCGCCTTCTCTTTCAACTGGGTCAAAAGGTCAGAAACAGCTTCGGTCGCGGCAAGGGCCACGTTAATGGAACTGGAGGCGCGATCCAGAGATGATTTTACCTGTCCCAAACCAGCCAGATCAGCCCGTTGCCCCTGGGCAATGGCGAAAACGGCGGCATTGTCTTTGGCGGACGCAACTTTCAAGCCGGTATTAATCCGGCCTTGTGTAACATCCAGTTGACGATTGGTTTTGTTGAGAGATTGCAGCGCGAAGAGAGCGCCTGCGTTTGTATTGACTGAAAAAGCCATAAGATATTCTCCATTCTGAGAGTACTATACTTAAGGAGCATTTTGCTCCGCTTTGGGCCGAAACCCACTCACGTCAGCCTTGGTGATACTGATGCCATTCTGGCGATTTAACTGACGCGTCAAGAATAGGTTGTAATCCATTAAAGAAAAGTTAACAAGATTTAATTTTTAAACGCGAAGAGATTCTTCATTCGAAATCATAACGTTATACTTCCATGAAAATTATGGTTAACGAATTATTAACCATAATTACCTCTTCGATTCTGGAAATATTAATGAATTAAACGGAGAAATTCTGCCCTGTGGCAACCGGATTGCCGGTCGCTTCCGCTACATTATTTTGCGCCTGGGCCGCCAGCCCTTCCATGATATTTTTATTGATGTCAATCAGGCCCTGAATGTCTTCCTGGCCCAGGGCGACCTGCGAGCTGTATTTGCCAACCCAAATGGAAATGGAAATAATCGAGGCGCGCAACTGTTTTGGCAGCATATTGCCTTCGACGGCGCAATCCGTCGCCAGGGTCGACCATAATTGCCGGTTCCAATGCAATGCGTCATGCAATTTACTGTCGAGGGTCGCGAGGCCCTTCGCCGCCATCAACGCCCGTGTGACATCTGAAAACAGTCGATATTCTGTCTGACTTGAAGTTTCATTGGCCTGCTGGGTTGTCTGATACGCCTTCAGGGACATAATTCAGCCTCTCCTTTTCATACTCGAACATCTTTTTACATTTTAACAGGGCCTTATAATATTCGCCGTCCATAACATCCTTGCTGATGGCGACGCATACGGCCTTTGCGGCGGGATCTTCGATAACGCTTAACAGCTCGGTCATCCGCAACACATATTGTTCGTGATATTTGTTGAATCCCTTTTCATCCATATACATCAGCATAATCGGAAAATAGATATGTTTGACCGGCGTATCCACATCCTCCGCCAGCAGGATATCCTTCTCCCGCAGAAGCGACGCCTTATTCTGCAATATCAATGTTGATCTGCGATCCCCGTTAACGATAACCGCCCCGTTAACGACAATTTTTTCTCCCGGTTTTAGTGATAACTTTAACGCCATTTCTTTTTACCTGCCTGAGTGATGACCTTACCACATCATCGAAACGTGGTCATTATCTCAAATTTTGTGTTAATAAAATATGAACCAACTTGAGATTAACTATAATCGTAAAATGAAAAAACATGCAATATTTTCATGCATAAACTGAAACAACATGTAAAATCACCCCGAGTTTTACGTAAAGTTCCCGTATTAAGGTAATTGATAGATGGCCAAAAACAGTTCCGACATTCCGTCCCCGAAAACCAGAAGCCAATACGACAAACTGGTAAAACGGGGCGCCCGTCATTTCGAAAAGAATGAATATACGTCGGCGCTCAAATATTTCTCCAAGGCATTGGACTATAAAAATTACCAGCCGAACACTCTGGTTAACATGGCGCGCTGTCTGTTTCAGCTTGGCATGAAGACCAAGGCCATATCCATGATGGAACACGCCCTTGATCAAAATGCCGAGAATCCAAGTATTTGCGATAGTCTTGGCAATGCCTGTCTGCAAATGGATTTATATGATCTGGCGGTAAAATTCTATACCATCTATTGCCAGCTTAAGCCGGAGGATCCGCTGGGCTACAATAATCTTGCTTCCGCCATGCGCGAAGCCGGCCAGCTTGACCAATCAATCGATATGCTGCAACAGATCATCCCCATTTATCCGGATAATCCGTTTTTATGGAATTCGATCGGGGCCAGCGTTTCCTTCCGTGACGGCTATCCCGCCGCTCAGCCTTTCTATGAGGAAGCCTACCGGCTTGACCCGTCAACACCAAACGTTGTCAACAACCTTTGTCTTGTCTATGCCAATTTGGGTTTGTATGAAAAGGCTTGGGAATTTGCCCATAAGGCCGTGAAACTTGACTCCGCCTCCTTTATGGCTCAACGGGGCCTGGCCCACTGCAGTTATAATATCGGCAAATTTGACGACGCCTTTAAAGCGCTGGCCTGGCACAACCATGTTTCTGACGCCAATTCCGTCTTTATGCCCTATAATATTGAGAAATGGACCGGGCAGGATCTGAAGGGCAAGACAATTTTAATTGGTGCGGAACAGGGTGTTGGTGATGAAATATTGATGTGTGGCCTTTATCCGTCGGTTATCAAGGAGGCAAAACATGTGATTATCGGCTGTGATCCCCGGCTGGTGGACCTGTTTCGGAATAGTTTCCGGGACGCCACGGTTTTGCCCTATATTTCCGGGCAGCATGAACTGGGCTACAAGGTCAGGATGTATGAAGGCGTAAAGCCCGAAGAGGTTGATTATATGTGCCTTTATACGGAACTGATGCGCTATCGCTGGCGTTCCGTTGAGGATATTCCAGACATGAGTTCAGGCATTCTGGCGCCCGCGAAAGACAAGATTCGTTTTTGGAAGGACAAATTATCCACTCTGCCCCACGACATTAATGTTGGCCTATGCTGGCGCAGCGGACTTTTACTGGCCCGGCGCAAGGAAAACTATTCCGGCCTTGATGACTGGGCCCCGCTATTAAAATGCGACGGTGTCAATTTTATCAATGTGCAATATGGCGACTGTCAGGAGGAAATACGGCAGTTCGAAGCAAAGACCGGTCTGAAAATTCACCAGTTCGAGGACCTCGATCTCAAGGATGATTTTGAAGGCACTGCGGCGCTGATGAAAAACCTTGACTTGGTGATGGGGCCGGCGACCACGCCCCTGCCCCTGGCGGCCACCTCGGGCTGCACGGCCTGGTGGTTAAATCCCCGGCGGCCGTGGTACAGCTTTGGCGATAAGCACGGTATCCCCATATTTAAAAAGGCCCGGAACACCATTAAACCGACAGATATGACATGGCCGGACTTTTTTCCGATTTTCACGGAAGAGGAATTTCTTCCCTGGCTGCGGAAACTCAAAGCATCCAAAAACTGATTTGCCGTACCCGTCCGAAAACCCTTTGACGATTTTGCTACACTGCAGTACCCTGTGGACAGCAAAATAAAACGGATGTTTGGTTATGAAATTTACTGGTACAGATACTTATGTGGCGACCCCGGACCTGATGGTTGCCGTCAATGCCGCAGCAACCTTGCAACGCCCGCTCCTGATCAAGGGCGAGCCCGGTACCGGCAAAACCGTCCTCGCCCATGAAGTGGCGAAGGCGATGAACAAGAACCTGCTGGAATGGCATATCAAATCCACGACCAAGGCGCAGCAGGGCCTCTATGAATATGACGCGGTGTCCCGGCTGCGCGATTCCCAGCTCGGCGACGCCAAGGTGCATGACATCAAGAATTACATCAACAAGGGCAAACTGTGGGAAGCTTTTATCGCCGATGAAAGCCCGATCCTGCTGATTGACGAGGTCGACAAGGCCGACATCGAATTCCCCAATGACCTGCTGCAGGAACTGGACCGGATGGAGTTCAACGTCTATGAGACCGGCGAAACCATCAGGGCGGCCAATCGGCCGCTGGTGATCATCACCAGCAACAATGAAAAGGAGCTGCCCGACGCCTTCCTGCGGCGTTGTTTCTTCCATTACATCAAATTCCCCGACAAGGAAACCATGGTTGACATCATCAATGTCCATTTTCCCGATATTCAGAATATGCTGGTGCGGGAGGCGTTGAACCTGTTTTATGACGTCCGGGAGGTGCCCGGCCTGAAGAAAAAACCGTCCACATCCGAATTGCTCGACTGGCTGAAGCTGCTGATGGTCGAAGATATGCCGCTGGATGTGCTCAAGAGCCGCGATCCGAAAAAACTGATCCCGCCTTTGCATGGCGCGCTGCTGAAGAATGAACAGGACGTTCATATGCTGGAACGGCTCGCCTTCATGAACCGGCGCGAACAGCGCTAGATCCCTGAAGGAAAACGCATGTTTACCAATTTCTTCCTTACCTTGCGTGACCACGGCGTTCCCGTATCCTTACGGGAATATCTGACGTTGCTCGAAGGGATGCAGGCGGGAATTGCCAACCATTCAATTGATGATTTTTATTATCTCAGCCGGGCGACCCTGGTCAAGAACGAAAGCAACCTGGACAAGTTTGATCAGGTTTTCGGCCATTGTTTCAAGGGGCTGGAGGCGCCGGAAGCCGAAGACCTGACGGCCGAAATCCCCGAGGAATGGCTGAAAAAACTGGCGGAGAAATTCCTCACGCCCGAAGAAATGGCCGAGATCGAAGGCATGGGCGACTGGGACAAGCTGATGGAAACCCTGAAAAAGCGCCTGGAGGAACAGAAAGAGCGCCACCAGGGCGGCAGCAAATGGATCGGCACCGCCGGCACTTCGCCCTTCGGCGCCTACGGCTATAATCCGGAAGGGGTGCGCATCGGTCAGAAGGAAAGCCGCCACCGCCGCGCGGTCAAGGTCTGGGACAAGCGGGAATTCCGCAATCTTGATGACAATGTCGAACTCGGCACCCGCAACATCAAGGTCGCCCTCAAACGTCTGCGCAATTTCGCCCGCCAGGGCGCGGCCGAGGAACTGGATCTCGATGACACCATCCGCTCCACCGCCAAGCAGGGCTGGCTGGACATCAAAATGGTGCCGGAGCGCCATAACGCGATCAAGGTATTGATCTTCTTTGATGTCGGCGGCTCCATGGACCCCCATATCAAGCTGTGCGAGGAACTGTTTTCCGCCGCCCGCAGCGAATTCAAGCATATGGAATATTTCTATTTCCATAACTGCCTCTATGAGGGCGTCTGGCGGGACAACAGCCGCCGCCATCAGAACCGGATCAATACCTATGACATCCTGCATAAATATCCCCATGACTATAAGGTGATTTTTGTCGGCGACGCCTCCATGTCGCCCTATGAGATCGTCTATCCCGGCGGCAGCGTCGAACATTGGAATGAGGAGAGCGGCGAAGTCTGGATGCGCCGGGTCCTGGAAGTCTATCAAAGCGCCATCTGGTTAAACCCGGTCCAGGAAGCCCATTGGGATTACACCCATTCCATTTCCCTGATCCGCCAACTGATGAATGACAAGATGTACCCCCTCACCATCCATGGCCTGGAAGACGCCATGAAGGAACTCAGCCGCAAACAATAGGGTCAAGCCTCGGGGACTGGTCCGCCCCCTGATCATCTCAGGCGGCGTCTTCGCCCTTTCTTTTGGTATATTTCCTGATCGCCGCATCAAGGCTGGCCTTCAGTTCCTTGCCCATATCACCGCCGTCCCCGCTGATCCGTTCACTGATCACGACCCGCATGGCGTCGATATGCGCCTTGATGATCTCGACATGATTATCCGATGTGCTGGTGGTGGCCACGGTGAAATCATATAACCCGTCGGCAAAATCTGAAATCAACGGATAGCCAAAGGTGCCGCCCTGCCCCCGCATGTCATGGGCGATGGCGTGAAGCTGTTCAAAACTGTTGTGACGGCTTTCCGGCGTGTCAACGCACCGCCGATGCACTTCGGCCAGCTTGGCGATCAGGCCCGAAACCCAGTCCGGATAGTCTTCGGACATTTCCTCCAGCGCGGCGGCGGCCTGCGCCAAAAGCTCCTCATCGAAGGAAACATCATCATCAGTCATCGGGGCGAGCCCGAGGGTCTTCTCCCGCAGCTTGTTTTTCCTTCGATAGTATCTGACTTTTATTTTAGCCACCGACCACCTCCACTTCCGGACTGTTGTAATTCAGCACCCGACGGTCCTCCCCCTCGATCGGGATAGCCTGTCTTCGGCGGTCCGGTCCGAAATAGGTCGCCGTATGGACAAACTGGCGGGGTTTGTGGATGATGGAAAACAGCTTTTCCGCCAAGGCGTTGACGGTGAAGGGTTTTGACATAAATTCATTGACGCCCATGGCGCGGGCTTCCTCAACCCGTTTTGGTTCGGAATAACCGGTCAGCATCATAAAGGGGATAAAACGGTCCGGGCTGTCCTTGTGCCGCCGGATCCAGCGCAGCAGCATCATGCCGTTCACCGGCGACATTTCCCAGTCCGAGATGATAATATCAATCTCCATCATACCCGCTTTCATCGGGTTACTGTCCACCAGCTTGATAAATTCAATCGCCTCCGCGCCATCATCGACCGATTTAATGGCGCCGACCCCCATGGCGCGCAGACTGTTAACAATGAGTGACCGAATGAACTGACTGTCTTCCACCACCAAAATACTTACCCGGCTTAAATCAATTTGGCTCATACCTGCCCGTTACCCTTGAATTTTTGTTAATCTGATATGCTCTATGGTCAAAGCCTAATAAAACAGGGTAAAGAAAAGATGAATATTATATCGATATTTAACCGACCGGTCTTGTTCCTTGTTGCCTGCGCCCGCGCCTGATACTATATCTGCAAAACCTGTTGGGAAACAGGCTATTTTAGAAGAAACAGCAAAAGAACATTCGAAAATGACTGACAAGACACCCGGCACAGACCAAGTCGTGACCCACCTCCCCACCGCCCGCAACGCCGTCCAGGGTCCGTTGCCCGAAGAGGCGGCCGGGCGGGCGTGGTTCAGGCGTTTCTGGCCGCTGGCGACATCGGGTATTTTGAGTTTGCTCTGGATCGGCGCCTGCATCTGGTGGTTTGTGGACTCGGGAAAAACTTTGGACAGAATGCCGCTTTATGAAATCAGCGGCCTGCTGGCCGGGGCGTCCCTGCCGCTCATTCTGGTCTGGCTGGTCGCGCTGGTCTATTTGCGCACCGACCCTTTGCGGGATCATCGGGCGGCGCTGGCGCATGGCCTGGATGGCCTGTTGGCGCCCCTTGACATGGCCCAGCGCCGGGTCAACAGCATTGTCGCCGAACTGCATAAGGAAATCAAGCATGTGGAAGCGGCCGGCGACATTGCCTCGACACGTCTCGACAATCTGGAAAAGCGCTTTCAAGGCCAGATCAGCGACCTGTTCGAGGTCACAACAGACGCCGAGGCCAAAGCCGCCACCCTACAGAGCACCCTGTCTTCGGAAAGGGAGGCCTTTTCCGGCCTTGTCGCCGAGGTCACCGAACATATCACCGAACTGGAAACCCTGTTCAAGCAATTGAAATTCGACAGCGAAAGCATCGCCAACACCGCCCGGAAAAATTCCGAAAAGGTCAGCAACGAAATCACGTTCCAGAATAAAACCCTTGAAGAACGCTCAAGGCTGATGGAGGAACGGCTGGAAAGAATCGGCGCCAACCTGAATAATCTGTCCGATGAACTGACCGGGAATTGCCAATCCGCGGAAGATAGCCTGAATAATATCACCACAAGCCTGAGCGGAAAACAGGTCGCCCTGACCGAGGGACTCGCCCGGCTGGCGGAGGACACGGACCGGATTTGCGCCAAAATGGAAACACAGTCCCGGACCATCGCCGATCTCAACAAGACGACCGCAGAGGACTCGGACCGGATCACCGCGACAATCACGGCGCAGGCCGGCGCTCTGTCGCAGGTTGCCGCGGACGCCCTGTCCCAAACCCGGGAAAGCGGCGACGCCTTCCAGGCCCAGGCCGATGAAATGAACCGCAAGCTCCTGTCCGCGACAGAAGACCTGCAAGTCAAAAGCGAAAGCCTGGAACATACCATATCCGCCCGCGTCAACGCCATGGAGGAAACTTTTGAGAAACAGGCCAGGCGGATTCAGCAGACCGCCGGCGACACCAGCGACAAACTGGAGATAACCCTTTCCGCCATCGAGCAGCAGGCCGCGCGGGTTGACGCGGCGGTGAAACTGACGACGGAAAGCCTGGATGAAAATACCGGTCTGATGAGCGGACATTATCAATCCTTTGAACAGATGACCGACAAGTTCCGCGCCCAAGTCACCCTGTCGGAACAACAGCTTAAATCCCAACATGATCATCTTGTCGAGAGCATTTCCGATGTCGCGAACCATCTGGAGGACGCCCTGCAGAAACTCAAGGATGAATCAGGCGCGCTCGGCGAACACGCCCAGGAGATCATCACCGGCATCGTCGGACAGACCGAGCATCTGTCAGAACGGATCGACGATATTCGCGACCGGACCGAAAATACCATCCGCAACATTCAGGATATGGAACAAACGGTCAGCAGCCACTTTACCGCCACCGATGAACAGGCGGCGAATCTATCTGAAAACTGGATCAAGACCGCAAGGCTGCTGGAAAATCAATGTTCCGACACCCTGTCACGGCTCGACGGGTTGAGCGAAAAACTGGCCGCGCTTGAAAAAGAAAATTTTGCGGCGGCGAAAACGGCGGAAGGCAACGTCTCCAAAATCGCCGACCAGATGCAGATCGCCTCTGAAAGCATCCACCTCGCCGCCGCCAGCGCCAGCGAGGCGGCCGATGAAACCAATCACCTGATTGACAAACATGCCGACCGGTTCCAGCAATTGATCAATGCGCTTCAACTGTCCAACAAAAGCATTCTAAGCGATGCCGAGGCCATTGAGAAAAAGCTCCGCGAAAAAAGCGGCAGCCATTTTTCCAACCTCGCCTCCAAGATTATCGAGCAGTTGCAGTCCCTGTCCATTGACATCAATCGCTATATTGATGATGACGTGCCGGATGACCTGTGGCAGGCTTATGTCAACGGCGATAAAAACGCCTTTATTCGCCGGTTGAAGAAACTCACCAGCAAAAAACAGGCTTCGGCCATTCGGGAAAAATATAAAACGGATGCGGAATTTCGCAAATACGCGCTGGAATATCTGCAGCTGTTTGAGGATTTGATGTCCCAGTCCATGGCTTCGGACACATATAGTATTTTCAGTGTCGCCCTGATTTCCTCTGAAACCGGAAAGGTCTACCTGGCCCTGGCCCAGGCCGTCGATCGCTTCTCATAATCCGCCGCTGGCGACACCCCGGAACTAAAATCACAGTCCGGCACAAAAAAGGGCCGCATGTCATGCCGCCCTTTTCACCTTGTCCGCCTGACTGCTATGCCGCTTTATCGCCGCCATTTGAGCTTTTCAATTTGGTGATAAAATAGTCCAGATTTTCCGGATCGAAATCATCCTCGCAATTGGTCAGTATCCGTTCCAGCATCCGCTGCTGAAATCTTTCCCGATCTTCACTGGCGCTGGTTTCCATATCCTTGGCCACGTCAAGGGCCGCCTGCACCACCGGCAACATCTTCGGCGACAGATTGCATTCACGGTAAACCGCCGCCAGCCCCAGACTGCCGCGGTCATGAATAAGCTTGTAGGCGTTGCTGACCGGGATGCCGCATAATTTCGCCAGCGCCGCTTCAAAGAACACCACGTCGCCCATACAGATGGCGCGGAAGATCAAAGTCTCGGTCAAACGGCCGTTGGCATGCAGCTGATCGACAAGTTTCCGGACATCCATGACATCGGCGCCGTCGCCGAGTAGGCTGACCGTCGCACGCTCCCGGGCGCTCAGGAACAGTTCCATCACCATATCCGGCGTCATCTCATGATGGGTGACCAAATGATCCCGGACCTTTTCCGACACCAGGGAAACCAGGCGTTCGGCAACCCCGATCGGCAATTGCCGCCGGTTGGCGAGGGAATTATTGACAATTTCATGCGCGCTATATTTATCGAGGACCCTGTCCATGGTCTTTTCCCCAAGATCCGCCCCGTCATTTGAAACCAGCGTGGCGATAACGCCCTCATCCTGGCTGTTTTCCACTATGACGTCGCTCAGTTCAGCGGACAAATGCTCCCGCCGGGCAACCGCTTTCTGACTTTCCGCATCATGATTTTTAACAATTTCCTTCAGATCCTCATCGGTCAGAACATCGGAAAACTCCAGCATCGGCAGCGCCACATCCGCCACGTCATTGGCCAGGGATACCGCGACATCATGGGGAACGTCCGGATTATTCTTCAGGCTATCCGACAGGGCCAGGCGGACACGCTCTTCGGCGTCGCGCACCATGACCTTGAAAATATCCTCCGCAATTTGACGCTCACTTTCACTCAGGGCGCCCGAGTTGAATTGACTACTGACTTTTTTCGCCGCTTCCGCACGATTCTCGGGAGTCGGATCCTTGAGCAGTTTGTGAACATCCATACTCGTTAAGTTATCAGTCATTGCATCAATTGCCTTTATTATGGGACAGAATTATACTTGCGCACTCACGTTTTTATGTTTTCGCGCAGGCACATTTGATCATCATTTTTCACAAAAGAGGTTAAACTGTCGTTAATTTGCGCTATAAGAACCCTCATAATTTAAAAAAAACCATTCATACTTTAATGACAACCCGGATTTTAGGGGATTTTAATGATAACAAGACTAAAGCAATTCATCATAGGGACAGCTTTATTGATTGGACTTTTTCCCGCATCGGCCCATGCCGTCGGCATGGAAGAATTTGACCAATCCCTTAATGAATTTATCCAGCCCTTCACCAGCCTTTATTCAAAAGTCATATTTTATCCCATTCAGATTATGGGACAGGATCTGCCCCTTATCGTTGTGTGGCTTGCCGCGGGCAGCCTGTTCTGCACATTTTATTTCAGATTCATCAATGTCCGCGGCTTCAAAACCGCCCTGAAAATTGTCCGGGGCGATTACACCCGCAAGGAAGACGCCGGTGAGGTTACCCATTTTCAGGCGCTTTCCGCCGCCCTGTCCGGCACGGTCGGCCTCGGCAACATCGGCGGCGTCGCCGTCGCCATCAGCATGGGCGGGCCCGGCGCCACCATATGGATGATCCTTGTCGGTCTGTTTGGCATGTCGGCGAAATTCGCCGAATGCACCCTGGGCGTCAAATATCGTATCGTTCATGAGGACGGCTCCGTTTCCGGCGGCCCGATGTATTACCTGAAACATGGTCTTGCGGAAAAAGGCATGCCGCGTCTCGGCGCGACATTGGCGATCATCTTCTCTGTCTGTTGTGTCTTTGCCTCCTTCGGCGGCGGCAATATTTTCCAGATCAGCCAAACCGTTGAACAGTTCCAGATCGTCGCCGGCGGATATACCGATTTCTTCGTCAATTACCGCTGGGTATTTGGCCTCGCCATCGCCACCATCGTCGGGCTGGTGATCATTGGCGGCATTCGCTCCATCGCCAATGTGACGTCCAAACTGGTTCCGATCATGTGCATCTTCTACATCATTGCCGCCGTCAGCATCCTGCTGGGCTTTTATGAGCGAATCCCGGACGCTTTCATGGCGATCCTCACCGGCGCCTTCACCCCCGAGGCCGGCTTCGGCGGCATCATCGGCGTGATGATACAGGGCATGCGGCGCGCCACATTCTCCAACGAAGCCGGGATCGGCTCGGCCCCGATCGCCCATGCCGCCGTCAAGACCGATGAACCGGCGACCGAGGGGCTTGTCTCCCTGCTCGAGCCCTTCATTGACACCGTTGTCGTCTGCACAATCACAGCGCTTGTCATCGTCATTACCGGCGTTTATCAGGACGGCAGCGGACTGAGCGGCGTCAAACTGACCTCGGAGGCTTTTTCCTCGGTTTATTCATGGTTCCCGATTGTCCTGGCCATCGCCGTATTGCTGTTTGCCTTCTCCACCATGATCACCTGGTCCTATTACGGCATCAAGGCCTGGACTTTCCTGTTCGGCAAAAGCAAAACCATGGAGATCACGTACAAGCTTCTGTTCTGCTGCGTCACCGTGATCGGCGCCACCATGTCGCTGACCGAAGTGGTGAATTTCGCCGACGCCGCCAATTTCTCCATGGCGATTCCCAACCTGCTCGGGGTCTTTATCCTCGCGCCGGTCGTCGCCAAATGCCTGACGTCTTTCATCAGCAAAATAGAAAGCGGCGAGATTAAATCCAACCGGAAAATCAATACGGCGGAAGCCGCCGAATAAGCCCTATACGGCGTTTTTCTGGAAAGGGGATGTCGCGGCATCCCCTTTTTTTGTCCGGGGCGCCGCCGTTCTTTGACTTCCGTTGGCCCCGGCAAAGTCATAAACATATATTCCAGGTACATATTTTGAACATATTTTTGAATGATATTAAAGAAGACTTGAAATCTCGCCCTATTTCGGTAAAACATGGGAAGGTTTAATGGGCGAGGTTCTGACTTGATGGAACTTCTCGATTGTAAAAGAGGATTATATTCATGAAACGTATTTTTTTAATGTTGTCACTATCTGTCCTGGCGGCCCTGTCTTTGTCAACCGCTTCATTTGCCGACGGCGATCCGGTCAAAGGCGAAAAAGTATTCAAGAAATGTAAAGCCTGCCACACCGTGGACAAAGGCGGCAAGAACCTTGTTGGGCCCAATCTTTTTGGCGTTGTCGGCGCGAAGGCCGCCCAAAAGGAAGGCTACAAATATTCTCCGGCAATGATGGAATCCGGCCTGACCTGGGATGAGGCGACGCTGGACACATATCTGACAAAACCAAAGGCTCTGGTCAAGAAAACCAAAATGACCTTCGTCGGCCTCAAAAAAGAAAAACAGCGCGAAGATGTGATCGCCTATCTGAAAACGCTTCAGTAATTTTTTCAGAAAAACAGGAAAAAGCACCGGAATTTGATCATTTCGGTGCTTTTTTTGTTGAGTCCCCTGTTGACGCCTTGAAAATTAACCGAAAGGTTATAAATTTATGGACATGCAAGCCGCATGCCCATTATGAAACGAGAATGAAATGCAAAAACCTGCTCAAATACGCGCCATCGCCAAAACTGCGCCATACCAGCCCCGCAGGGTGGTTTTCGCCGCATTGGCCACGATTACCCTTTTGACCACCCTGTTGTGGAGCCAGGGCGTCCGGGCCGCCGACAATGCGGTCAATATCAACGAAGACCCCGCCGTACAGCAGGAGGTCGCAGACTTTATTCAAAATCTCGCCGACAAGGCGCTGACCACCCTGAACCAGAAAGAGTATACTCTGATGGATCAGGAAAACCGGTTCCGGGAAATTCTGCTCGAAGGCTTCAATGTCAGCTATATTGGCAAGATCTCCCTCGGGCGCCATCGCAAGGAAGCCACCAGCCAGCAGTTGAACAGCTATTTTACGCTTTTCCCCGATTATCTGGTCAAGATCTATACAAGTCGCCTGACCAAACTGGATACCCGTGAAGTTCAGGTAAAAACAGTCCTGCCCAATGGCAAGCGCGACATGTATGTCCGAACCAAGGTCATCGACGGCGAGCAGAAATCCTATGATGTGGATTGGCGGGTGCGCCCGGAAAAGGAAAAGGCCGGCTATAAAATCATCGACGTCAAAATTGAGGGAATCAGCATGGCCCGCACTCAGCGGGACGATTTTACATCCAGAATATCCGCCAGCGGCATCGCCGGCTTGATGACCTATATGCAGGCGATCGTCGAAGGCAGGATCGCCGTCCCCGAAGATGACAAGGTGACGACCCCCTCTCCGGAAAAAGAGGCGTCCTGAGGATATTTCCCCTGATCAGGCGGCTTCTTCGACAATAGCCGCCCCCATCGGTGCGGATCGTCGCCCATAACCATCAGACATAAGATATATGATCAATTGGCCTATTGCTGTTTTGGCGGTTTAGCGATATGTATGGCGCGTAAATGACAAGGAAACAGCGAGCGTCCTGGCTTGACAGGCCATGCGTTCACGACGATTTTATATATTCGAAAGGTTCTTTAAAAAATGGCAAACTGTCTGTTGCATCTGGTATTCGGCGGGAAAGTCAGCGATCCGCAAACTCTTGATTTCTCAGATACGGACAATCTGGATATTGTCGGTATATTTCCCAATTACAAGCTGGCCTATGAAGCCTGGAAAGGCGCGAGCCAGGCCAAGGTCGATGACGCCATGACCAAATATGTCGTCGTCCATCTTCACCGGCTCATGGAACCGAACGAGAAATAAATATCGCCCTTCCCAGGGAAATGATGTTGACCGGTCAATTGAAATACCGGTCAACTTCTGTGATAAGCGCGCTGTTGTTTTCAATATAAACCCCGATCCGGCTGTCGAGGATGGTTATCGCTTCATCCCGGTTTCTGGGACCGATATGTTTCAACAGAACCCTCGCCACCCGGCGGGCTGTTTCGGAATCCTGCATCAAGGTTGGCACAATGCTGGTCATGAATATCTTTCCTTCATAATTCAAATCATGCTCCTTATGGAGCCACATCAGTATTAACTGACGCAGATGATATAAATATTGAACAATTAAGACATTTGTATGAACAGGACGGGTTTGCCTCACCGCCGGCAATAGACTACAATGACGCAAAAACAGGGGCCTGCATGACACGCAAAAGAAAAAGCAGAACCAAATACGCCATACTGGGCTTCCTCGCCAGCAAGCCGCGCAGCGGGTATGACCTGAAAAAAGCGATTGAGAAAAGTGTCGGTTTTTTCTGGAGTGAAAGTTACGGCCAGATTTACCCTATTCTGTCCAGCCTTGTTGAAGACGGATTCGCCGCCAGGCTGCCCCTGGACAATACAAGCGGCCGCAAGCGTCAGCAATACGCCATCACCGACGCCGGGCTCGATGAATTGCAGAACTGGATCAAACTGAAAGCGGATTACCAGACCCACCGCAACGAAATGCTGCTGAAACTGTTTTTCGGCAACCAGACCGGGCTGGAGACCAGCCTCAGGCACCTGCGGGACTACCGGATCTACCAACAGGATCTGAACGCCACCTTTCGCGGCTTTAAAAGCACCCTGCCCGATCCCCGGGGACAGCCTCTCAACCAATATACCTATTTTCTGGCGACCCTCAATTACGGCATTGTCGTGACCGACGCCAGCATCAAATGGGTGGACGACACCATCAGGCTGTTACAAAGCCAGACGCCGGAATAGACCCTGTCCGGAACGGGCGGACAAAATCTGTTCCCGGCGCAAAAAAGCTCCGGCGGCAATCTGTCTCCGGCAGCAATCCGCCGAAGCTTTGGCGCCCTTTTTATGCTCAGATCGCCGTCAACATGGCGGCAACCAGCGGATGGCGGACAATATCCTGTTCCTCCAGCCGGATGACGGCAATATCCTCAAGGGTTTCCAGCCGCCGGGCAATATCCCTCAGCCCCGACATCCCGTCCAGCAGATCCGTTTGATCCGGATCACCGGTCAGGACCATCGTCGATTGCCAGCCCAACCGGGTCAGCAACATTTTCAACTGGCCATAGGTGCAATTCTGCGCCTCATCGACCACCACATAGGCGTTATTCAGCGTCCGCCCGCGCATATAGGCCACGGGCGCGATCTCAATGGTGCCGTCGTGAAGATATTTCTTCAGGTTCCTGAGGCCGATACGATCGCTCAGGCAGTCATAGAGCGGCCGGAGATAGGGCGCCAGCTTCTCATCCAGGGCCCCCGGCAGATAACCGAGATTCTCCCCGGCCTCCACCGCCGGACGGGACAGGATAATCCGCGATACCCGACCCGATTCCAGCGCCTCGACCGCCTTGGCGATAGCGACATAGGTCTTGCCGGTTCCCGCCGGCCCGGCCGCAAGCACCACATTATATTGTTCGATAGCCGCCATAAGATGCTTCTGATTTTCGCTTTGGGGCTTTATTTTCCGGGTGTATTTTCGGTCGCTCTTTTCTTCATGCCCATGCAGGGGATCCCATGATGTTTCCCGGTAGAGAGGCCGGATATTGGACGTGTGAATATTCTGACATTCGACATGACCTTTGGCTCTGCGCGTTTTTTTACCCATGATGATCTCCTGCACTGTTGGGGACTGAAAAAAAACGCCCCCCGGAAATCGGGAGGCGCTTGGTAACATTGGCAGCAAAGGAACCTGGCAAAAGAGATATGAGCCTTAATAAACGTCCACGGGGCGGTTTATTTCGTCGCACTCTTGGAAATTCCTTCTCTTAAGAACTATTGATCCTAGTTTACCTGAAAAGTCGGTAAATGTAAATCAAATCGGCTGCCGCCCTTAAAAGTTCATATTTCTCTCCGTTCGGAATTATTGCCGGATTTTAGAAGGTATATCCAACGCCGACGCCAAAGATCCAGGGTTGAATATCAACATCGGCTGTCACCGCGCCGCCATTGACTTTGACATCCGTATTCAGCCAGATTTTTTTCACATCAACGTTAAAGGACCATTTTTCATCAATTTTATAATCGAAGCCGGCCTGCAACGCCACACCAAAGCCATCATCATAATCAATATCGGTGATGGCGCCGCCGGGCGCGCTTTCATCATAATAGAAGGTGTAATTGACGCCGGCGCCGATATAGGGGCTGAAATCACCTTTCGGATTAAAATGATATTGCAGGGTCAACGTCGGCGGCAACAGCATCACACTGCCCAGAGAGGCGGAGGCGCCAAGCGCCGTGTCGACGGCGGTCACATGATGTTTTGTCGTCGCCAGAATAAGTTCAACCCCTATATTATCTGTGACAAAATAGGTAAAGTCCAATTCGGGCACAATGTCGTTGTTAATCCCCACATTTCCGCCAATGGAAGTCGTGGCGTCCTCGTCGGGAACCACATAAATCGCCCGGGCCCGCATCAACAGGTCACCCGCTTCTTTGGCGGCGGAAACAGAGGTTATCCCTGCCATAATCAACGCGGCGGCACTTACCGTTCTCAATAGATTTTTACTCATTTTCATTTCCTTGTTTTATTGGTTACAAGAGAAACTATTAATGAGATATGGTCATATAACTTTGACCTCAATCAAGAAAAAAGGGAAATTAAGATGATGAAAAATCTGCAACTTTACGGGAATATTCCCCAACCCATTCAGACATTTTCTCCGGGGTCAGGGGACGGCTGAAATAATAGCCCTGGGCAATATCACAACGCATATCTTTCAACAGTTTGAACTCCTGCTCGTTTTCGACGCCTTCGGCAATGATTTTGAGATTGAAACTGTGACCAAGCCGGATGATCGCCTCGATCACCGAACGCGCATCCCCCTCCTCCACCATGTCGGCAATAAAAGCCTGATCAATTTTCAGTTTGCTGACCGGCAGGGCGCGCAAATAGGTCAGGGAGGAATATCCCGTGCCAAAATCATCAATGGCCAGTTGCACGCCCATATCCGCCAACTCATTGAGTTTGAAGATCGTTTCATCCGAATGGCTCATGATGATGCCTTCGGTGATTTCAAGCTCCAGCCATTTCGGCTCCAGCTTCGCCTCGTCAAGACAGCGCCTTATCATCGGAACAAACCCATCATTCAGAAAATGCAGCGGGGAAATATTGACCGAAACAGGAAAAGGCGCCATGCCCTGGTCCTGCCACGCCCTGGCCTGAAGGCAGGCGACGGGTAAAAACTGTTCCGTCAGGGGGACGATCTGCTTCGACAATTCGGCCAGCGGAATAAATTCCGCCGGCGAGATCCAGCCGCGTTCAGGATGCCGCCAACGCAACAGCGCCTCCACACCCGATATTTTGCGGCTCTTCAGTTCAACCTGCGGCTGATAATGAAGGATAAACTGGCTGGTCGCCAGGCTGTCCCGTATATCGGTCACGAGAATATTCCTGCTCTTGATTTCCGCATGCATGGTGGGCTTATAGACCGTCACATCACCGGGATTATTCTTTTTGGTTATGCTGAGGGCGATGGCGGCATGCAGCAGCATATCATCGACAGAAACATTGTCATCCGGGTAAAAGGTCACACCGGCGGACATGCCGACAATGATTTCCATCTCCTGACCATCCTTGAAAAAGGTTGATGGCTGGCGGAACATATCCAGCAAATTGTATGTCCGGTCGAGCACGTCCTGCTTTTCACTGTAATATTCGCTGATAATGGCGAAGGAATCACCGCCCAGATGGGCCAGAAATTCATCATCCGTTATCATGGTTTCAAGTCTCAGGGCCAGGCTGTTGATCAGCATGTCGCCGGTTGACAGGCCATAGGTTTCATTGACAAACTGAAAATTGTCCACGTTGAATAAAATCAGGGCGAAGGACAGTTCTTCATCCCTGGCTTTGCCAAGCACTTTTTTCAAATGACTTTTCAATAAAAAGCGATTCGGCAAGCCGGTCAGGGAATCCCGCTGTCCCATATGAAACAGGGCTTCCGCGTTTGCTTTTTCCCGTTTGGTGACATCGACGTAATTCAACAGGATGCTGCCGTCCGCCCCGAATTCGACGCTGACGTCAATGATCCGGCCATCGGCCATATCTATTCGATGGATCATTTTTTTATCGGTTTTTCCCTGCTCCAGAGCGTCACAATAGCCTGTAACGATCTGATCTACATCCTCTTCACAATAGCCCGCGTCTGCAAAATACCACCTCATGGCTTCCTTCAGGTCCAGTCCGGGCTTTAGATATTTTTCAGGGAAACCGAATATCTTTTCATAGGTTTTGTTCCAGAACACATGGCGGAACCGGTTATCAATCATGACAACGCCGGATCCCAGTTGATCCATCAGGTGGCGCAGCCTTTCATCCGCATGTTCTATGGCTTTGGCCTTGGCGACCGACGCGACGGTGGCGAGCAGCTTTTCATTGTCGATCTCCACCATCAGCTTTTCGAGAATCAGCCTGTTCATCCGGAGACCGCAGAATATCAGATATAATGAAAACAGGGCCGCCAGCAGGCCGAGCGTGATATTAAACGTCTGCCCCTGCGCCAGTTGATGGATGATAAAGGGCGTCATCGCCGGAATCAGAAAGGCGAGGATCGTCAGCCGATGGGCGACGCCGTTGAAGACGGCGACGGTGGCGAGCGCCGCGACCATTATGCCGGCGAATATGGCCTGAAACCCCTGTGGGTTCGCCACATGAAATAAAATGATACTGCCCCAGACCGCACCCATGAATGCCACCGTTGCGACAAATCCGCCCAGCAAACGGGTCGTCGAAAGCCGGGCCTCGCCGCTTTTCATCCGAAGATAAAGCAGAAACCGGAACGCCAGGCTCAGGACGAACAGGCCGCTCCAGATCGCAAGATGGCTTTTTTCCACCACCGGCATGATAAAATATAAAAAGCCGAGCCCGACAATAACCTGCCCGATCAGCCCGGCGCCTAAATTTGACTGGAGAATTTTCACCTGATCCTGCAGCAATCTCTCCCGGTCCTCGCCGCTCAGGCGCCGTTCCGCAGCGTAAAAATCTTGCTTCAGTTTTTGTAAATTCCCGTTCAACGATGTCATTTTTTGTCTTACAATTTAAGTATGTTCAGGAATATAAAGTAAAAGTCTACAAACCCCTGTCAGGGGGAGGTTTTTCAAAAATCAACGATGAGACCAGTCGTCACCGTCCACCGTATTATTCGGCGAAAGCCCCAGAATATCCCCCTGGGTCGTGACGCCAAGCCCCAAAACCGTACGATTGGCATAATTGAAATAGGCGATCACCTGATTGGCCTCCAGAATTTCACCATCGTCATAGCCGACGTCCCTCAACTGTCCAATATCCTGTTGCCGCATGCTGACCGGCCGAAGGGTCAGTTTCTCGGCATATTTCAAAAGCAAAACCTGTTTTTCTTCAAAAACATCCGCCGGGGATCGCCGGGCGAGCGCCTGATAAATCCTTTTCGCATAAGCCTCATCGCCCAGGAGCCGCTCCAGACCGGCGAAATGATGATCAACACAATACCCGCAATGGTTTAACATACTAACATAAACGCCGATCGTCTCCAAAAACCATTTTTCATGCCTGTTGCCGCTATGATGCAAAACATTCTTGTAAAGTGACAGATGCCCTTCGAGGGTATGCGGCCGCAGACTGTGCGCCGTCAATATATTGTCAATTTTATTGTCTGGCCCTTTGAGCCGGTTATATATTTTCTTCAGGCGTCCTGTGGCCTGCTGATAGGGTATTGTTTTTATCCAAGTCATCCAAAATCACATTTTTTTCTGGTTATAGAATATCTTACTCCGCAAAACAGCTCAGCACAATGTACAAATTTCTTATCATTCCGGCTTAAATATCGTACCATGAGGTCCTCAGAACAGGAGTCCATAATGTTATCTGCGGAAGAACTAACCATCACCAATATCAGAAAAGAACTGGACCGGATCAGTTCGCAAATGATGCAGTTGATTCAGAAATACAGCCTGGACGCCACAAACGCCCTTGAGATCATCCCCGTCGCCCGGCGGAAAATATCCGATCCGAAAGATTATATCCGTTTTCTGGAATTATCCCTCGAGGGGCGTATTCTGGGCGAAGCCGCCGAAGCCCTTGAAAAAGCCACGGTCAAGAACGGCGACTAACGATTATGGGGCCAGGTCGCCGCCATAATATTCCCGGAGATATTTTTCCGCCAGTTGCTGATAGCCGACGGTTCCGGCAAACATGCCGTCCACCGCCGCATCATTCAGGTCGCGGATTTTCTTCGCCGGACGCCCGACCCACAATTCGCGTCCGTGAATTCTTTTGCCCGGGCTGAGCAGCCCGCCCGCCGCCAGCATGCCGTTGCTTTCGATATGACAGCCGTCCATGGTCACAGCCCCAAGACCGACAAAGCCCTTATCCTCAATAACCGTGCCATGGACCATCGCGCAATGACCGATCAGGACGTTATCACCAATCAGCGTCGCCGCGCCGCCGCCTTCGACATGGACGACGGTATCGTCCTGAATGTTGGTTCCCGCGCCGACCCGTATTATATTGACGTCCCCCCGCAGGACACAGTTGAACCAGACGCTGGATTTATCGCCGATCACCACATCGCCGATGATCCGGGCACCGGGGGCGATAAAAACGCCCTCGCCAAGTCTGGGCCAGACGCCGTTAAAGGGATAAAGCTTGCCGCCACCGGGGGCGCGCCTGAAATATTCTGTTGTCATATGGGCCTTCCTCGCCAGTTTATATTCAGCCGCGTCCTTACGGAAACAGCGGGGCCTGCTCCAGTGACAGGCTTTCATCGAGTCCGAACATGATATTCATATTCTGGATCGCCTGGCCCGAGGACCCTTTGATCAGATTGTCAATGGCGACCACCAGGATCGCCCGCCCGGGGACCCGGTCTTCAAACACGCCGATCAGGCATTGATTGGAGCCCTTGACATGGCGTGTCGCCGGCACGATCCCCTCCTCAACCACATGAACAAATGTTTCATCCTCGTAGGCATCCCGCAGGCAGTCCCGCAGATCGGCGGCCGTCTGCCCCTCCGTCAGCGTAACATAGATGGTTTCCAACTCGCCCCGGTTCATGGGAACAAGATGCGGGGTGAAGGTCACCATCAGTTCTTCACCGCAAGCCCGGGACAATTCCTGCTCGATTTCCGGCGAATGGCGATGGGCGGCAATGCCGTAAGGATGCATGCCTTCTGAAATCTCGGTAAACAGATTGGCTTCGCGCAAAGCGCGTCCGGCGCCGCTGACCCCCGACTTGGCGTCAATGATGATGCCGTCCTTGCTGACTTTCTTTTCTTTCAACAGCGGAATGAGCGACAATAGCGCCGCCGTCGGATAGCATCCCGGGCAGGCCACCAGGCGCGATCTTTTGATCTCCTCCCGATAATGCTCCGTCAGGCCGTAAACCGCTTCCTTCTGCAATTCGACCGCCTGATGATATTCCCCATACCATTGGCTATAGACCTCCACATCGCGCAGCCGGAAGTCGGCGGACAGATCGACAACCTTGACCGATCCCTGGATGGCGTTGGCGTAATCTGCCGGCCGTTCAATGATCATTTCATCAATAAAGTCATGCCCGGTTTCATGCAGAATCCCCTTGATGATCTCCTGGGACGTCGCATGCGGCAGAGCGCAGAATATGACATCCAGTTCCAGGCCCGGCCATTCGACATCGTTAATCGCCATGAGATCCGGCAGGCCCAGTCCGGTCAGATGAGGAAACACCGCTTCAATCGGCTGGCCCGCCTTGCGGTCCGCCGTCATCAGAACGATTTCCACATGGGGGTGACGGACCAGCAATCGCACCAGTTCCGCCCCGGTATAGCCGCTGGCGCCCAAAACTGCCGCTCTGATTTTTTTGGCATTTTCTGTCATATTCACTTCCACGGTTTGAAATAATGATATGACAACTATATAGGCTCATTGAAGGGGAAATTCAAAACTATCTGAGGAAAAAGATCAGAAGCGTAAAAAAATGATTACTTCCCGATCAATTCTTTCCAGCTGACGCGCGCCATATGCCCCGGAATATCCGTATATTCACCAATGATGCTGCCCGACAGGAAATTCACCCCGGTTTCCCTGGCCAGAATCAGGTCTTCCTGATGATTGATTTCCGTCAGTGAGGTATACATATGGCTTTGCTTGCATTTCGCCACCGCGGCCGCCATTTGCCGCCAATATTTTGCCGGGTCCGGGCTCCTCCCGGGTAATACAAAGTGGAAGCCCCTGATGCCGCATTCCTTGTAATAATTGACATCCTGAGGGATATTGTCACAGGCCATGGCGACAGCCCGGGAATAGCTTTTCAGGCTGGAGACAATAAGGCCTAACTTTGTCTCCGGCACGCCCGGCGGGAAATTAACCAGGCAAAAAGCAATATATTTATGCAATTCCGGCGGAATTACCTGGCAGCGGGATAAAAAACCCCGCAACCTTTCCGAATTAAACAGGGTTTCATAACAGACCGGAATTGAGAAAATCGCCCGGAAATTATTCCGAAACAGGTCATCCATCGTGTTAATGGTTTCCATCAGAATCATATTATCGAGCCCGATCATCGCCTCGACACAACAAGGGTCAATCAGAACATCATAACCAAGGCGCGCCCTTTTGAACGGCGCGAGGCTCCGGGAATTCACCATATAGGTGGAGATGGCTTCATTGCGAACATCCCAAACCGGCCTGTAGATCACCTCATAGGGGGCTTCCATTTCAGCATTTTGCGACCCGGGAGAATTATTCGGCCCGGTCGGCCGGTTGTTCTCCTGCGGCGTATCCTCAACATTCACAAAGGATATTTGTTCAAAGATATTCTCCAGGGAAGCCGTTTCAAATATCATCTTGTCATCAATTCTGCCGACAGCGGTTTTGACGATAATGTCCCGCGTATCCGTCGAACCAAGATATATTTCCATAAGTTCCTGAAGAATTTTGGCGCAGACAAGGCGGGCTTCATTGTCGGAAGTATTGGCAAAAACGATGAAATGCTCTTCATCGGAGCGCGAAAAATAAACATCATTGCCGCCGATGCGGCTTTCAATAATTCGGTTGAGGTTATCCAGAATCCGCTCCCGCAGGTCCGGCCACCGCTCCCCGAGTCTCGCCTTGATTTTATCCAGTCCCAACAGGTGAACCTGGCCGGAATTGATCAGTTTGCTTTGCAATATGATCCGTTCAAGTTTTTTTTCCGCTTCACTATAGGGATTCAGAACCTGCAGTCTTTTTTTGCCATCCGCAGAATTGGCGCCTTGTTTTTTCCCCGGCAACAACCCGAACAGCTTGCCCACATTCTCAAAAACCATCGAAAAACGCCTTTAGCCCCAACAATTTAAAATTGAATAATACATGCCGAACTCTTAAAAATATACAGTAAGCGTAACTTTAGATTTTCATTGTTAACAAATCTCTAACATAAGCATTGTCGAAAGTAAATTTTTAAGGTTTTTGCATATTGTCATAAAGGAAAAGGCCGCCCGATTGAGCGACCTTCTGAAATCTCCAGCGGCGGAATAATCCGCTTGGGAATGCTGTAGATTAACGTTTGGAGAACTGGAAGCTCCGGCGGGCTTTCGCCTTGCCGTATTTCTTACGTTCAACAACGCGGGCGTCACGGGTAATGAAGCCCTGGGCCTTCAGCGCCGGCCGCAGACCGGGTTCATAATAGGTCAGGGCCTTGGAAATGCCGTGACGAACCGCACCGGCCTGACCGGAAAGGCCACCGCCTTTAACCGTACAGACCACATCGAACTGCCCCACACGTGAAGTCACGTCAAAGGGCTGGTTGACGATCATCCGCAGGGTCGGGCGGGCGAAATACACCTGCTGATCCCGGCCATTGACGGTGATCACACCCTTGCCGGGCTTGACCCAGACCCGGGCGACGGCGTCTTTACGCTTGCCTGTCGCATAGGCGCGGCCCTGGGCGTCAAGCTGTGGCGCCGCAGATGCCTCATCCGCCGCTTCCACCACGGGAGCCGCCTGTTTCTGGGCTTCTGAAGTAATATCTTTCAGGTCTTCCAGCGTTTTCTTATCTTCGGCCATTATGCGCGACTCCTTGTATTCTTGATATTCATTGCAGCAACATCAATCACTTCCGGGTTCTGGGCTGCATGGCTATGTTCCGCACCGGCGAATACCCGCAGGTTTTTCATCTGGGCGTTGCCCAGCGGTCCGCTCGGGATCATCCGCTGCACGGCCTTGGTCACCACGCGTTCAGGGTGATCGCCTTCCAGCAGCTGGCGGGCGGTGCGCTGTTTGATGCCGCCCGGATGACCGGTATGCCAGTAATAAATCTTGTCGTCCATTTTCTTGCCGGACAATTTTACTTTTTCAGCATTGATCACAATGATGTTGTCGCCGCAATCCATGTGAGGCGTATAGGAGGGCTTGTGTTTGCCCCGCAGACGATTGGCGACAACGGCCGCCAGACGACCCAGGACAATGCCCTCGGCGTCAATGACGAACCATTTTTTCTCAATGTCCGCCGGTTTGGCAGAAAAGGTTTTCATCTAACATTCCTTATTTAAAATATACGCGGAAATAAATTCTTGCCTGCCTGACTTTAAGGCTGGCACAGGGCGGCATTTTTGACTACCTTGTCCAGCATTGGAAAACAGAATGAACAGTAAAAACTTCCACGCCACAAAACGTGGGCAATATGCCAGCTTAATCTTGATTGTCAACGGAATTTTTCACCCTGAATTCATAGAGTTACAAATACGGTATTATAATACCATCAAATAAGCCACTTAAAATAAAAGTTTTTAACAGATCTAACCAACCACAACAAAAGGACACATGACAAATGTCTGAAAACTATAACTTTTCAACATTGGCCGTCCATGCCGGCCAGCAAGCCGACCCCGCCACAGGCGCTTGCGCAACCCCGATTTATCAGACCACCTCCTATGAATTCGGCAGCACGGAACAGGCAGCGAAGCTGTTTAATCTGCAGGAGTTCGGCAATATCTACAGCCGACTCACCAACCCGACGGTCGCGGTTCTGGAAAATCGCGTCGCCGCCCTCGAAGGCGGTGTCGCCGCCCTCGCCACCTCCAGCGGCCACGCGGCCCAGTTCACCGTCTTTCACACCCTGCTTCACCCCGGCGATGAAATTCTCGCCTCCGATAAATTATATGGCGGGTCGATCACCCAGATGGGGACAAGCTTCAAAAAATTCGGCTGGACGACCCGGTTCGTCAATCCGACGCCGGAAAATTTCAAGGCGGCGCTCAACAACAAGGTCAAGGCGATCTTCATCGAAAGCCTGGCCAATCCGGGCGGCATCGTCACCGACATCGAAGGCATCGCCCGCATCGCCCATGACGCGGGGATCGTTCTCGTGGTCGACAACACCCTCGCCAGTCCCTATCTGTGCCGGCCGCTTGAACATGGCGCCGACATTGTCGTCCACAGCCTGACCAAATTCCTTGGCGGACAGGGCAACAGCGTCGGCGGCGTCATTGTCGACGGCGGCAGGTTCGACTGGATGGCCAGCGACAAATATGCCACCCTGTCCGCGCCCTGCCCCAGCTATCACGGCATGATCCTCGGCGAGACCTTCGGCCCCCCAATGGGCAATATCGCCTTCGCCATCGCCTGCCGGGTGTTGAGCCTGCGCGATATTGGCCAGTGCCTCGCGCCGCAAAACGCCTTTTATATCCTGAATGGCGTCGAGACCCTGCCCCTGCGCATGCAGCGCCATTGCGAAAACGCCCTTCAGGTCGCCGAATTCCTCCAGGGGCACGATAAGGTGGCCTGGGTGTCCTACGCCGGGCTTGACGGCGACGCCTATCATGACCTGCAGCAGAAATACATGCCGAACGGCGGCGGCGCGGTGATGACCTTTGGCCTCAAGGGCGGCTATGACGCCGGCGTCAGACTGGTTGAAAGCGTGCGGTTGTTCAAGCATCTGGCCAATATCGGCGACACCCGCAGCCTGATCATTCACCCCTCATCCACCACCCACCGTCAATTGGATGAAGCCGGCCAGACCGCCGCCGGCGCCGGGCCGGATGTGGTGCGGCTCTCGGTCGGCATCGAGGATATCCGGGACATCCTCGCCGACCTTGACCAGGCGCTGAATGGGTAAGTGATGATAAATAAGGTCCTGATCTCATGTCCATTCACGGGGTCAGGACCTTAGACGCAAGCAACGCCTGCTGGCGACTGAATATTTAGCTTTACTGAATATCCGCTTGACCGCCGTTTTCGGCAGGCGCTTCCATTTCAGCAGGCGTTTCCGCTTCCATTTCTTTTGCAGGTTCCTCTACGGTTTCCTCGATATTTTCATCGATCCCTTCTTCCGTTACAGGCTCCACATCATTTTCCCGATTTTCTTCACTGGCCGTTTCTTCGATGGCTTCCTCAGCGACGTCTTCGGCATCAAGCACCGTAACCTTGCCATTCGGATCAACTTTGACCGTTTCCGGCGCGGCCTGCGCCATTGGCACCATCGTTACCGTGACGACATCGGCATATTTATTATCAGCCCCGCGCGCAGAGTCAACGGCCCAGCCAATCCCGCCGCCCAGAAGGATGTTGCCAAATACCGACCCCTGGATCCCTGAATTCACATGAGCTGTGGATTCATGAAACCCGTCCTTGTTGCATGTTACATAAATATCATGCTTTAACTTGCTCACTCTGACTGTTTGGGGCGTTTCGACTTTTCTGAGCAGTTGTCCCTCTCTGGTTAAAACACATTCTGCTCCCTCCGGATTGGTATGTACGGCAATATCCTGGTCAGTACCGCTCATCACACTGGCGCAGCCTGATACAAAAAGAGACAATACCGGCAACAGCAATATATTTATTTTATTCATATTCTTCATCCTTATTGGTTTGATAAGGATACGGGAATATATTGCCGCCCTCGAAGAAGGCGCCGCTAACATACCTGAATTGAAAGAAATTTCCCCCAAAATGATCCCCATATCCCCAAGCTAAATCCATAACTTCTGGTGCAAAAAAATGACCAGAACAAAATTTAACATAAAATACAAAAAAACACAGTATTTTTTTAAGGGTCCGCCACCTGCTCCCCCACCCACGCCAGATAGGCCTCGTTGCCGCCGGTGATGTCCCAGCGGACGATGCACGGCGTGTCATAGCTGTGCAACTGCTTGATGCGCGCCGTCGCCCTGTCCGCCAGGTCGGCGCGGGTTTTCAGGAAGATCGCCCGCTCGTAATCCTCGCTGATCTCGCCCTCCCATTCATAAAGCGACAGCATGGCGTCGGAAATATTGGCGCAGGCGACGAGCTTTTCCCCGATCAGGGTGCGGGATAAGGAAACCGCCTCCGCCTTGTCCCCAACGGTTACATATAAAGTGCAATATTGCGCCATATCCGGCTCCTTTTCTTGATTTGCCTCAGACCTTGATCCGGCGCAGGGCGAACAGGGCCGCCGACAAGGTCATCAGGGCCCCCGCCTGATGGGCCGCCGCCAGCGGGATCGGCACGACATGGATCAGGGTCAACACGCCAAGGGCAACCTGACCCAGAATCACCAGCAGCAGCAAATGTCCCGCCAGCCGGACATTGATGTGGCTGTCCTTTCGCATGTCAAGCCAGACATAAACGCCCAGCAGGACAATGCCATAGGCCAGCATCCGGTGATTAAACTGCACCGTCATGATATTCTCGAACATATTCATATACCACGGCGGGACGCTATAGAGGCCGGCCGGGATCAGTTGCCCGTCCATCAGCGGCCATGTGTTATAGATCATGCCGGCGTTCAGGCCCGCCACCAGCCCGCCGAGCAGAATCTGCAGGAAAATCAGCCCGGTCAGCAGAACCGTCAGGCCGACCGGCCTTTTGCGGGTCCGTTCGCAGCGCGCCATCACCAGGCCGCTCGCCACCCAGAAGATATAGAGATAGATCAGCACCGCCAGCCCCAGATGCGCCGTCAGCCGGTAATGGCTGACGTCCGGATGATCCACCAGCCCGCTTTTGACCATCCACCAGCCCAACAGCCCCTGCGCCCCGCCAAGAATGAACATGACCCACAGCTTCGGCTTGAGGTCCGCCGAGACCTTGCGCTTGAGCAGGAAGATGACAAAGGGAATAAAAAAGGCCAGCCCGATCAGGCGCCCGAGCAGGCGATGGCTGTATTCCCAATAGTATATGCCCTTGAATTCCGCCAGGCTCATGCCGCGGTTGACCTTTTGATATTCCGGATATTGCTGATAGGCGGTGAATTCCCTGTCCCATTGCGCCTCGGACAGCGGCGGCAGGATGCCGGTCACCGGTTTCCAGTCGACCATGCTCAGGCCGGATTCCGTCAGCCGCGTGACGCCGCCGACAATCACCATGCAGAAAATCATCGCGCAGACGAAAAACAGCCAGGTCGCAATTTGTCGGTTGTTTCTTTTCTTCCAGGACATCGAACCCCCTGTCTGATTGGATTGCTTTGATTTTACGACGCTATTACGGCCTTGTTTGCGGGAGTCATACTAGCCGAAATTCCATATCAAAAGCAATGGGCATCATGAGCCTGCGCTTCCGATATTGATTTCCGGATCAAAGACGCTATCTTTGGACGATATGATAACAACGCCGGACAACCGATGAGCCAGACCCTGACCCTGATTCTGATCTCCCTCACGGCGGCGATTACCCTTTTGGCGGTTTTCCGGGCCCGCCGCCCCCGGGAGCTGGGCAAATCCTGGCATCTGCCGTGGAACGGGATTCTGTTCCTTGGCCTGCTGTGCCTGCTGCTGCTCGCCCGCCATCAGCTCAGCCTGTCGGGCATTGACCTGCCGGCCCGTTAAACCGCCGCAAAGGATTATTCTATCTGTCCTGCTTCTGGGCATCCGCCAGGGCGATCGCCGCCATGTTGAAGATGCCCTTGGCCGTCGCCGACGGCGTCACGATATGCGCCGGCTGCGCCGCGCCCAGCAGGATCGGCCCGACCAGCAGGCCGTTATCAATCGCCCGCAGCATCTCGATACAGATATTGGCCGCATCGAGGTTGGGGAAAATAAACAGGTTGGCCGAGCCGGTCAGATTGCAGTCCGACACCATCTGGTCGCGAACCGCCTCCTTCATCGCCGCATCGGCGTGCATTTCACCGTCAACCTGCATCTCCGGCTTCATCTGCTTGAGGATTTCAACCGCGCGCCGCATTTTGCGCGCCGAAGGGGCGTTGGAGGAGCCGAAATTGGAATGGGACAGCAGAGCGACCCGGGGCGTTACGCCGAAATGACTGATCTTCTGCGCCGCCGCAATGGTGTTTTCGACAATCTGGTCCACATCCGGATCAATGGTCATAAAGGCGTCGGCGAAAAAGACCGTCCGCCGCGGCAGGATCAATGTGCTGACCGTCGACAGTTTCTGATTGGCGCATTTCTGGCCAATGATGTCGATGATATATCTGACATGGAAATCAAACCGGCCATAGGTTCCGCAGATCATCGCATCCGCGTCACCACGCCGCACCGCCAGCGCCGCGATCACCGTGGTGTTGGTGCGGACGATGGTCCGGGCGGCTTCCTTTGACACCCCGCGCCGGCTCACCAGGCCGTGATATTCCTGCCAATACTGCCGATAGCGATCATCCTTTTGCGGGTTGATCAGGTCGAAATCCCGCTCCCTGACCAGCCGCAGGCCCAGTTTTTCGATTTTCCGCTCGACCACGGCCGGACGGCCGACAAGGGTCGGCAGGCCCATCTTCTCATCGACCAGCGCCTGCACCGCCAGCAGTACGCTTTCATTCTCGCCCTCGGCAAAGATGATCCGTTTCGGGCTTTTCTTGGCCTGCTCCAGAACCGGCTGCAGCAGGATACTGGATTTAAAGACAAAGCTGCTGAGCTTTTCCTTGTAGGCTTCCAGATCCGTCAGCGGCCGGGTGGCGACGCCGCTGTCCATCGCCGCCTGGGCCACGGCCGGGGCGATCTCCAGGATCAGGCGCGGGTCCAGCGGTTTCGGAATGATATATTCCGGACCGAATTTCAGCACTTCCCCCTGATAGGCGCTGGCGACCTGTTCCGACGATTCCTTGAACGCCAGATCGGCAATCGCCTTGACGCAGGCCTGTTTCATCTGTGAATTGATGGTCGTCGCCCCGACGTCCAGCGCGCCCCTGAACAGGAAAGGAAAGCACAGCACATTGTTGACCTGATTGGGATAATCCGACCGGCCAGTGGCGATAATGGCGTCGGAACGGACTTTTTTCGCTTCCTCCGGCAGGATTTCCGGCGTCGGATTGGCCAGCGCCATGATGAACGGCTTGTCCGCCATCCGCGCCACCATATCCGGTTTCAGGATGCCCGGCGCCGACAATCCCAAAAAGATGTCGGCCCCGTCAATCACCTGATCCAGGGTGCGTTTGTCGGTGGCGACGGCATATTTCTCCTTATAGGGATTCATGTCCTTTTCCCGACCCCGGTAAACCACGCCTTCAATATCAACAAGGATGACATTCTCCCGCCGCAGCCCCATGCTGACCAGCAGGTCAAGACAGGCGAGCGACGCCGCCCCGCCGCCGGTGGCGACAACCCTGACCTCGGCCAGCTTCTTGCCGACGATCCGCAGCCCGTTATAGACCGCCGCCCCGACGACGATCGCCGTGCCATGCTGGTCATCATGAAAGACCGGGATATTCATCCGCTCCGTCAAGGCCTCCTCAACCATGAAACATTCCGGCGCCTTGATGTCTTCCAGATTGATCGCGCCGAAGGTCGGCTCAAGCGCCGCGATGGTGTCGATCAGCTTTTGCGGATCGCTTTCATCGATTTCAATATCGAATACATTGATGCCGGCGAATTTCTTGAACAGGACCGCCTTGCCCTCCATCACCGGCTTGGACGCCAGCGGGCCAATATTGCCAAGGCCCAATACCGCCGATCCATTGGTGACGACGCCGACCAGATTGCCGCGGATGGTCATATCATTCACCGCCGCCGGATCGTTTACAATCGCCTCACAGGCAAAGGCCACGCCGGGCGAATAGGCCCGCGCCAGATCCCGCTGGTTCGACAGCGGTTTGGTCGGGGTTATTTCAAGTTTTCCGGGCGTGGGATCGGTGTGATAACGGAGGGAGGTTTCTTTAAAATTTTCGTCAGGCATTCGGCTCTATCCATTCGCTTTCGGGGATAACAGCTTATACCGGAGCGCACAAAATAAACAAGGGGGCGTTTCCGCCCCCTCATAGATAATTGGTCGTATCTGACCCGGCTGCCAATGTCGCTTGGGCGCTTACAGCGCCAACGGGCGATATTCCTTGCCCAGATCATCGGCCACCGCCTTATAGGTGACATAACCGCCGGAAATATTGACGCCGTTGGCCAGATGCCGGTCATCCTTGCAGGCCTGTTTCCAGCCCTTGTTGGCCAGCGCCAGACCGAAGGGCAAGGTGGCGTTATTGAGGGCGAAGGTCGATGTCCGGGCCACCGCGCCGGGCATATTGGCGACACAATAATGGACCACGCCGTCAATGATGAAGGTCGGTTCGGCATGGGTGGTCGGCCGGGAATTCTCAAAGCAGCCGCCCTGATCAATGGAAATATCGACCAGAACCGCGCCGTCTTTCATGCGCTTGACCATATCGGCGGACACCAGTTTCGGCGCCGCCGCGCCCGCCACCAGCACCGCGCCGATCACCAGATCCGCCTCAAGCACCGCCACTTCCAGGTCATGGGCCGTCGAATAACGTGTCTTCACCGTACCGCGAAAACGGGCGTCCAGCCGCCGCAACACATCAATATTGCGATCAAAAATGCTGACGTCGGCGCCCAGGCCAACCGCCATTTCGGCCGCATTCATGCCGGACACGCCGCCGCCGATGATCACCACTTTCGCCGGCGCCACCCCGGGCACGCCGCCCAGCAGCAGCCCCCGTCCGCCGGACGCTTTCTGCAGGGCGTGGGCCCCGGCCTGGATGGACATGCGTCCCGCCACTTCGCTCATCGGGGCCAGAAGCGGCAAACCGCCGGCGTCATTGGTCACGGTTTCATAGGCGATCGCCGTGCATCCCGACTTGATCAGGGCGTCGGTCTGCGCCGGATCGGCCGCCAGATGCAGATAGGTGTAGAGCAGATGATTTTCGGTCAGCATCTCACATTCGGGAAGCTGAGCCTCCTTCACCTTGACAATCATTTCCGCCTCGGCGAAGACCTGCTGCGCCGTCTCAATGATTTCCGCGCCAACCGCCTGATAATCCGCATCGGAAAAACCGATGCCGGCGCCGGCCCGGGTTTCCACGATGACCCTGTGGCCGTTGCGGACAAATTCGGACGCGCTGGCCGGCGTCAGACCAACGCGATATTCATGGACTTTTATTTCTTTCGGAACACCAATAATCATCTCAATTTCTCACTATATTTTAACGCAAAGAATCCGGCCCCCAAGCCGTCATGCGTGCGATTTAAGGAACCCTGCATCATAGCAAACCATCCATCGAATATCCTTGCAAAGATCGCTGTTGTTTTGCTAGTAATTCGCATATTATTGTGCATAATATCATTTATGAGACATAAATTTCGAAATTTAGGCCTGGACAGAATTGATCATGCCATTCTGAAAATCCTGCAAAGGGATGGCCGGATCAGCAACAATGATCTTGCGGATCAGATCGGCCTGTCGCCGTCGGCCTGCCTGCGGCGGGTCAAGGCGCTTGAAAACAGCGATGTCATTGATCGTTATGTGGCGATTGTGCCGCAGAACGCCGCCGAACTGCCCGATAATGTTTTTGTCCAGATCACGGTCGAAAAACAAACCAAGGAAAAACTCGCCGAATTTGAAAAATGCGTCAAGGACTGCCCGCAGATCATGGAATGCTATCTGATGTCCGGCGATGCGGATTATCTGCTCAGGGTGATCGTCTCCGACGCCTCGGATTATGAGCGGCTGCATATGGATGTGCTGACCGCCCTGCCCGGCGTGTCTCAAATCAAGTCCAACTTCTCCCTGCGGACCGTGACCAAGAAAACGTCGATCCCGTTCGAATAAATCTGAAGGCCTGTTCAGGTTAATTGCAAGCCCCGAAATTTAATCATTTATTTATCATCCCGCTCTATGATAGCGAGAAAAACATCAAAAGCAGGCATCAAAATGAGTGAAAACAGCATCACGCAGGAAACTGTGAACAATATTTTTGAGGATGATATGCAGGAAGTCATCCATTCTCTGACCCTGATTGGTGAGGAAAAATATCTCGACGTCCCTTCAAGCGAGACTCCCCTTGGCCAGGCGGTTAAAAAGCTGGCGGACCATATTCACAAACGCGAAGAAGCGGTCTTTGAGGAAAGGGTCAGCAAGACCCGGTCCGTGGCGGTCGCCATCGACGCCATGGTCAGTTCGATCACCAGTCTGTGCGAAAGGACGGATAATGTGACGCAAATTTCCCAGAATGCGGGAAACGCCGCCGCCGAAGGGGCGCAAACCATCGGCGAAGCCCGGGATAACATGACCTCCATCTCCAGGGCTGTCGAGGATTCCGGCACCAAAGTCAATCAACTGGCCCAGGCGTCAACCGAAATCGGCGGCATTGTGAAATCGATCGAGGATATCGCCAGCCAGACCAACCTTCTGGCCCTCAACGCCACGATCGAGGCCGCCCGCGCCGGCGAAGCGGGCCGCGGCTTTGCCGTGGTCGCCTCAGAGGTCAAAACCCTGGCCAACCAGACCGCCAGCGCCACAGAGGACATCCGGACCCGAATTGCCCGGCTGACCTCGGAAATGGAAGAGATCATCGCGGCGATGGCGGGCGTTTCCGAAGCGGTCACCACCGGCCAGAAAAGTATCGAAATCGCCAACGAAAAAGTCACCGACATTCACGAGGGCATTACAACGGTAAATTCCAATTTCATTGATATTAACGAGATCATCAACCAGCAGAAAAACGCCTCTCAGGAAATCGCCTCGACCGTTTCCTCCTTCAGCCGGGACCTTGGGCAGGAATAGCGTCATCCCTCAGAAATGAAAAGGCTGCTCATCAAAACATCAGAAGAGTGGTCTTTTTTTCGGCTCATTTTCCAGCCGCATCTGCTCGACAGTGGTCAGCAGCCGGGATAGCGTCCCCCTGAATTTCGCCTGATCCTGCGGCGGCATTTGCGCAAGAAGTTTCTGCTCAAGCGCTTTCGCCATCACGACAATGGCCTGATAAACCTCGGCCCCTTTCCGGCTCAGGTTCAGGATCACCTTGCGCCGGTCCCGCGGGTCCGTCCGCCGACTGACAAAACCATAATCCAGAAGTTTATTCAACGCCCGGGTGACCTGAACCTGGTCCATATCGAGCAATTCGCCCAGTTCCTTTGCCGAAACCGGGGCCGAACTGGCCAGCATCGCCATGAAACGCCAGCTTTCCCCCTTGATATTATATTTTTCGGAATATTGGTCTTCCAGGATATAGCCCGCCTCCTGCGACAGACGCCATAACTGATAGGGAACCCAATCCCGAACATCAAATAATTTTTCTTCGTTGGACAATGCCCTACCCCATTCTTGTATAACGTTCCGATTTTTATAGCAGAATTTATGCCTCAAGGAAAAGCACAGATTAAAAAACCGCGCCAACAAAAAAAGAGCCGACGCAATCGCCGGCTCTTCCATCTTTAACGGGAATGAAGGCAGACTTAGAAACCCATTCCACCCATGCCGCCCATACCGCCCATGTCAGGCATCGCCGGCATGGCGGATTTTTCTTCGGGATGCTCGGCAACCATCGCTTCGGTTGTGATCAGCAGACCGGCAACAGAAGCCGCATCCTGAAGGGCCGTCCGGACAACTTTGGTCGGGTCAATGATACCGGCCGCGATCAGGTCACAATATTCTTCCTTCTGCGCATCGAAACCAAAGTTTGTATCTTTGCTTTCTTTCAGCTTACCGGCGACCACGGCGCCGTCTTCACCGGCGTTTTCAACGATCTGACGCAGGGGAGTTTCCAGAGCCTTGCGGACGATATTCACGCCGACATTCTGGTCACTGTTTACCCCTTCAACGCCTTCAAGCGCACGGATGGAATACAGCAGGGCTGCACCGCCCCCGGGTACAATACCTTCTTCAACCGCAGCACGGGTCGCATGAAGGGCATCGTCAACGCGGTCTTTGCGTTCTTTCACTTCGATCTCGGTAACCCCGCCGACTTTGATCACGGCAACGCCGCCCGCCAGCTTGGCCAGACGTTCCTGCAGTTTTTCCTTATCATAGTCGGATGAGGTGTTGTCGATCGAATTGCGGATCTGACCACAACGGGCTTCAATCGCATCGCGTTCGCCGGCGCCATCAACAATCGTTGTGTCGTCTTTGGTGATGTTCACCTGTTTCGCGGTGCCAAGCATGTCAAGGGATACGGTTTCCAGCTTGATGCCCAGATCTTCGGACACGACCTGACCGCCGGTCAGAATGGCGATGTCCTCAAGCATGGCTTTGCGGCGATCGCCGAAGCCAGGCGCCTTGACCGCGGCAATTTTCAGGCCGCCGCGCAGTTTGTTCACAACCAGAGTCGCCAGGGCTTCGCCTTCAACGTCTTCGGCAATGATCAGCAGGGGACGGCCGGACTGGGCCGCCGCTTCGAGCAGCGGCAGCATCGGCTGCAGGCTGGTCAGTTTTGCTTCGTGAAGCAGGATGTAGGGCTTTTCCAGATCAACGGACATTTTTTCGGCGTTGGTCACGAAATAGGGGGACAGATAGCCGCGGTCGAACTGCATGCCTTCGACGACATCAAGTTCTGAATCGAGGCCCTTGGCTTCCTCGACCGTGATCACGCCTTCCTTGCCGACTTTGTCCATGGCGTCAGCAATCATCTGACCCACTTCGCTTTCACCATTGGCGGAAATGGAGCCGACCTGGGCGACTTCCTCGCTGGAGGAGATTGATTTGGTCCGGCTTTTAAGGTCTTCAACAACCTTGGAAACCGCAAGATCGACGCCACGGCGCAGATCCATCGGGTTCATGCCGGCGGCGACCGCCTTGAAGCCTTCGCGGACGATGGCCTGGGCCAGCACAGTCGCGGTTGTCGTGCCGTCGCCGGCAACGTCATTGGTACGGGAGGCCACTTCGCGGACCATCTGCGCGCCCATGTTTTCAAACTTGTCGGCCAGTTCGATTTCCTTGGCGACGGAGACGCCGTCCTTGGTGATCCGCGGGGCGCCGAATGATTTGTCGAGCAGCACGTTACGGCCTTTCGGGCCGAGGGTTACTTTCACGGCATTCGCCAAAATATCAACGCCTTTCACGATACGTCCGCGGGCGTCGGAGCTAAACTTTACGTCTTTTGCAGCCATTCTCTTTATTCCTTTTCAGTAAATCTATCCAGAGGAAGATGATGATTATTCAATAATGCCCATCAGGTCGGATTCTTTCATGATCAACAGGTCTTCCCCGTCAATCTTGACTTCCGTACCGGACCATTTGCCAAACAGCACTTTATCACCGGCTTTGACATCCAGCGCGGTTACGGTGCCGTCTTCGGCTTTGGCGCCGCTGCCGACGGCGACAATTTCGCCCTGGCTGGGCTTTTCCTGCGCACTGTCAGGAATGATGATGCCACCGGCCGTTTTTTGTTCTGTATCTACGCGACGTACGAGTACGCGATCATGTAAAGGACGAAAACCCATTTCGCAGACCTCTTCTTGTTTGAGTTAAATAAAATCCCCGTTGGCACTCACCAGTGGAGAGTGCTAACAACACCTGACAAGAGATATAATACAAGGAGAAAGAGTCAAGGGGCGACAACGAAAAAAATTAAAAAAAAGCATTATTTTTCAGGATTCGCCGTCAAAACGGCCCTTAAACCGGAAACCCAAGATTTTCCCGGCGAATCCGGGTCCCGGGGCCCGGCCGAAAATCATCAGGAAGCCGGCGAATAACGCCGCCTGGGATCTTCGACCTCGATCACCCAGAGATCCGCGTCATACTGGCGCTGACGGGCAATATAAGCGTCGGCCTCCGGCTCCGCCACCGGATCATCCCCCAGCGGCCTGCACCAGTCCAGTTTTCCGGCCATATCCCGTCTCTGGCCATAGAGAATGCAACCCTCGCCGGCGATATACTGCTTGATCAGAATCAGGCCCCGGTCTTCGTCACCCCGATGCTGGACAGTCATCGGCAGGAACAATCCGTCGCATCGGCGGATTTCCGCCGCAACCCAGATCCCACTCTTCAGCCTTTCCTCAACCATCATATCGCCTCATTCCCGCAAACCCCAAATGGCGTTCTCTATAGCCTGAAACGCGCGCAAAAAAAAGCCCCGGATGGTGCCGGGGCATATTGTAGTTGGAAGATATCAGGGGTTTCATTCCTGATGGAATTTTTTGAGCGACAGTCTTACACCATTTTGCAGGCGGTCAGGCGACAGGTTGTTGTGAGCGCCGTATCAGCGCCAAGCGCCAGCGGGTTATCGAAACGCGCCTCATCCTGTGCGGTCTGCGCCATGCGGCTGATGGCGAGAAACAGAAGGATGGATATGACGCCTGCGTTGATCAGGCCGCTATGGGCGGCGCTTGCACGCCGCGATATGGGACTTGCTTTTATCAGCCCCATGAAGCTATGGGGATCTGTTCTGCTGATCAGAATATTTGGCATTTTATCTCTCCTCTTTATACCTCCGCCACACGCCGTTTATGGCGCGCCTTAGACGGCGGCCTCGCTAACCGGCGCAGCATATTGCGCAAACTCGATTTTCTGCTGTGAAATGGAGCCTGCGGTCAGGCCCATGACGATGACGACGGTGGCGATGGCTAGGTTCATCAGGACTTCCCGGCTTTCGACCTTGACAAAAATCTTGCGGGCAAATTTTCTGCCGGCGATTTTTTTCGCGTTTCTTTTCTGGTTTTTGGTTACCAGGCCCAAAAAACTGTTGGCTTCGATGTCGTTTGTTAAAATGGTGTTCATAACTGTTCTCCGTGGTTTGGTTTAAAATTTTTCGCCGGCTTTGAGACTGTTTCTCTGTCCTAGCGACTTGGTGTACTACATAAATAGTACACTAGATCGATAATAGTCAACAGAAAATCGTAAGAAAATTTTTTATTATTTAAATTCAATCATTTAAAATACATAACTATAGATGGGAAACTGTTACAGGGCGGTATTACAGGAATAAAACACTGTGCCAGGGCGACTCAATCCCGCCGATTCACCGCCGGGCCGGCACACCCTGACGCCACGTCGGGAAATACCACTATCCGGTTCCGATTTGAAGTTCCGGTCATTATCGGTGTCATGCGACTTCGAAACTTCAAATTGAGAAGATCAATGTTCTACCGGAGATAAAAATATTACTTTCATTTTGAAATATATTCATTATTATATTAGGTCGTAAGCTCATAAATATGGCGCAATTCTGTATGGAAATAACCACAAGCCGGCAGAAAACAGGCGCAAATAATAGCGGGGCTATTGGCAAGTCCTGTTCTTCGCACCGGTTTGTGGTTATTTCCATACCCTTCGGGCGCGGCTCTTTTGATCCGTGAATGCGTTGACAAGTTTGGAAATAGATCACTATTCCTGCAGCTTGTCGCCTGTTCAAGAATCAAAAGCGTTCGCGCAGAATGGATCATATTTATGAGCTTACGACCTAGCTATATGAAATGCCGGGAGCGATCAAAAGATATTGATCCATCCCCCTGTAAATCCCGGCTAAAAACGCAAGAGAATGAATATGACCCAAATGAATGCTGGCGCCGCCCTGGTCAAGGGCCTGATCGCCAATGGCGTTGATACCGTCTTCGGCCTGCCCGGCGCGCAAATGTACGATCTTTTTGATGCGTTGCAGACCCATCAGGACAAGATCCGGACCATCGGCGCCCGCCACGAACAGGGGCTTGGCTATATGGCGTTCGGCTATGCCCGCTCGACCGGCAAACTGGGCGTTTTCGCGCCGGTTCCGGGCCCGGGCGTCCTCAACACCACCGCCGCCCTGTGCACCGCTTACGCCACCTGCGCCCCCGTTCTGTGCCTGACCGGGGAAGTGCCGCGCAGCTTCAAGGGCAAAGGCCGCGGCCACCTGCATGAATTGCCCGACCAGTTGACCATCCTGAAGGGACTGACCAAATGGGCGACTCATGTCGATGATCCGGCGGAAACGCCGGCGCGGCTCAATCAGGCCATTGCGGCGGCGACCTCCGGCCGTCAGGGCCCCGCGTCCCTGCAACTGTGCTGGGATGATTTCGGCCGCCCGGTCGATATGGCGCTTCTGCCCGCGGCGGACGCCCCCGCCCGGCCCCGGATCAATGCGGACGAGATTGACCAGGCGGTGAAACTCCTGAAATCCGCCAGCGCGCCGATGATCTTCGTCGGCAGCGGCGCCCAGCACGCCAGCGCGGAAATCAACGAACTTGCCGAATTGCTCGAAGCGCCGGTGGTCGGCTTTCGCGGCGGCCGGGGCATTGTCGCCGAGGATCGCGACATGGGGCTCAACATCGCCGCGGCCCATAAGTTATGGCCGGAAACCGATGTCATGATCGGCATCGGCAGCCGGCTCGAGATTCCCTTCATGCGCTGGGGCAGTTTCATGGAATATCATCGCCGCCTGCCGGGCCGGAAACTGCTGCGCCTTGATATAGACGCCGCGGAAATGGACCGGCTTGAAAGTGACGCGCCGGTGATTGCCGACGCCGCCGACGGCGCCCGGGCGCTGATCGACGCCCTGGTCAGAGCCGCGGTTCCGCCCTCCGGCCGACGCGAACTGATCATTGAGGCCAAGGCCCGCGCCCGTCAGGAAGTCGAGGAGATCCAGCCGCAGATTGATTTCCTCAAGGTCATTCGCGATGTCCTGCCCCGGGACGGCTTCCTCGTCGATGAGGTCTCGCAGATGGGCTTCGCCGCCACCTATGGCTTCCCGGTTTACGCGCCGCGCACCTTCGTCAGCTGCGGTTATCAGGGCAATCTGGGCTTTGGCTTCCCCACCGCGCTGGGGGTCAAAGTCGCCAACCCCGACAAGGCGGTGATTTCCATCACCGGCGACGGCGGCTTCATGTTCGGCGTTCAGGAACTGGCGACGGCGGTGCAATATAACATCCCGCTGGTGACCATTGTCTTTAACAATTCCGCCTTCGGCAATGTCCGGCGGGATCAGCAGCAGAAATACGACAACCGCCTGATCGGCTCGGACCTGGAAAACCCGGATTTTGTCAGGCTGGCGGAAAGTTTCGGCATGGCGGGATATTCGGTCGCGACCCCGGCTCAACTGAAACCCGTGCTCGAAAAGGCCGTTGAGCTGGGCAAACCGGCGCTGATCGAGGTCCGCCAGGAAAGGGGCGGCGAAGCCTCGCCGTGGAAGTTCCTGCTCGCCTGATGTTAAAGGAGAGACTTTTTCGGGAAATCAAGGGGGGCCGCCCCACCCCTCGTCCACTTTTTCGTACAGAGCCCATAAATTGATTATCCGGCCTATCTGAGGTAGACTACCCTGGACTGAACGCCACCCCGGACAAGGATATTCGCCATGCAATTAGGGGCTTTTTCTCTCAGCCTGACCGTTAAGGACATTACGGTGTCGCAGGCCTTTTATCATAAACTGGGTTTTGATGTGGTGGGCGGCGAGTCCGGCCAGGGATGGCTGATCTTGCGCAACGGAACCACCACCTTGGGCCTGTTTCAGGGCATGTTTGACAAAAACACCCTGACCTTTAATCCCGGATGGGACGCGACCGGAAATCCCCTCGCCGACTTTACCGATGTCAGACAGATTCAACAGGTTTTGAAAGCGGAGGGAACCCCCTTCCACAGCGAAGCCGATGACAGCACCACGGGCCCGGCGAGTTTCCTCATCACCGACCCCGACGGCAATCCCATTCTGATCGACCAGCATATATAGGCGCGGTAAATTTCCGATGCGCCCCCTGTGATGGATTGATCCGGCGTTTTCTTTATGCTAAAGGTCACTGTCTTTTTTAAGTGGTCCCGTAGCTCAGCAGGATAGAGCACCAGATTCCTAATCTGGGGGTCGCGCGTTCGAATCGCGCCGGGATCACCATTTTTTTATGTTTTCCCTCACCAGAAACCATATTATTGGTCTTGAAAAAAACCTGGGCTGGTTATATCCTGATGTAAAATACTATTTCATGGTTGCATGAGTAATGTTAATTTTGGGGGAAAACATGTCATATTCCATATATAGAAATACCCGCGCCGCACACACTTCACGTTCTGCTCAATTGAAACCTTCCCGAAAACCTCGACTCATGCGCGGCGGATTTATCGGCCTGGCCCTCTTGCCCTTGTCAGCCTGCGGTGACGGCGGCGCGGCCCCAACAAATTCACCCCCCCCCCCGCCAGCACCGGACTTTACGGAAAGTCCCGCCAATACATTCACCGCGCGGGATGACAACGACCGAACCCTTGATCAAACCTCGGCTACGGCGGATCTTACCGTCACCGGTAAAGGCGGGAACGATACCATCACCACCGGTTCGGGGGCGGATGTGATAGACGGCGGCGCAGGGAATGATGTCATTTCATCAGGCGCGGGCGCCGATAAAATCCGCGGCGGCGAGGGCTTGGACACCATAACAGCTGGCGATGGTGATGACGTGATTGTTGTCATTGGCGCCACAACGGCAAATCAATATACCGATGCCTCAATCACCAATCCGGCCGGATCTGGTGCTGACTTGTCCAGCTTAATTTCTTTAGCCGACTTGAACAATAGAACGGTTAGTGAGGTGGTTAGCGGGGAAACCATAGACGGAGGTACAGGCAACAATACGCTGTATATCTATGGTGAAGTTGATCTGACGGGCGTAATGCTAACCAACGTAAATACATTGATTGTCAATTCTGATGTAACCCTGACCGCAGAACAAATCGCCCAGTTCACCACCATTGATGGCGATGGTAATTCGGTGATCAATATCGTTGTTCCGGACGGCTCAGGTGATACTGTTCTGGATCTCAGCACTATAGATATCAGCGACGTTGGGACGATTAATATTGAGGGTGATATTACCATCCAGGTTCAAGGCATTGAGGACTTAGCCGGAATAGAAAATATTGCTACCCTTGATAGCGGTAGAATCAATCTGGCCGTGCTGCCAAGCGACACACCTCAAACCATCGATATATCTGATCTGTTGCAGGTTTTTGATCTTCTCAGCAGCATCGAAATTTCTGAAGGGGTAGCTTTTAAAATCTCGACAATAGAACAATTCACCTCACTCGGCCTTTCGAGCATTACCGGGAATGGCCTGATAGATACGAATGGTTCAGTTGAGCTCCTGGCGGAACTTCAGGAATTTGGATTATCCGAAGAAATTACAGTCTTGCCTTTTAAATCGTTCAGCCTTTCTGCACATGAATATGTAAGGGGTGACGGCGGATTAACCCTTGATTTTGACCTTGGCGACCGGGAAGCCACAATCACGGTCAGATTGTCTGCCAGAGCAGGCTCTGAAAATTACCTGATTGAAAGTTTTACGGGCAGACAAGGGGAATTCATATTGCCCGAATTTCATCGGGAATTCTATGATACTGCCTTTGTTGAAACGATTGATATTGATAGTATTACTATTGAAGAAAAAGATGGAACAGTTATTTTTTTGAACCAGAAGGTTCTGAGTCATTATGGCATTCAAGGGCCGATAACGGTTAAGAACAGCCCAAAAGACGACACAACGCCCCCTATATTGCAAAGCTTCTCGATTGATGAAAATGATTTGGATGCGATGGGGCGCCCTAAGTTTGTTTATAATGCAAGTGATGATCAATCAGGTGTCGGGTTCATATATTTCACCGTTGAAGATGAATACGGATACAGCCATAATTTTAACAGCAGTGACGGTGAAACAACAAGTTACCGGCCCAATATCGCACCGAATCCTTCGATTTCAGGTTTAAGCCCATGGCTAAGCGGGACCTTCACCATCACATCAATCATGGTAATTGATGACAGCGCTGCAAATGGGAATAGACAAACCTATTCAACGGAAGAACTGGACGCCTTGGGCTTTCAAACGACCTTTGAAATTACAGCGCCCCGCAACAATGGCGCCCTTGTTGATCCGCTAAAATTCAATTCCCTTGAAATTGAATCCTTTGATATTGATCTTTCAGACGTCACGGGTACACAGTTAACTCTCAATATAGATGGGGTACTCCGAAAACATGGTTTCAGTATATATAACACTGAAACTTCTCAAACCATTTGGACAGAGGGATTTGGTTCAAGTTTTGATTTTGAGTCAATTCAAGATATTTCAGCCGGCAGCTGGAAAATAACAAGTATTTATTTAACTGATGTATTAGGCCGGGCAATAACATTAGATCAGGACGACCTTGCAGATATAGGGTTTGATAAAGAAATTATTGTTACGGGGGAAAAATCAGCCGCACAACCAGGCGTTCTCGAAAGTTTTATCATAAACGATGAAGTGATTGACCTTGATAATGGTGATTTTTATATATCAGGTGAAATGAGGTTTAAAGACGGTGTTGAGCCGGAAGACCCGTATGTTCGATATATGAGTGAAACCGGTGAATATATATCAATTTCATTTCAACATGGCGCCGGGATTGAGATTTTAAGCCCTTATGTGAAGGCCGGCGTTTATAATTTTGTTGATTTGAGAATGAACGCTAATGAAATTATTTTTACCGAGCAGGACCTGTCACATATTGACATTCCACTTACCCTTACGATCATCAACAGTCTTGAAGATTTCACCGGCCCTGAACTGACCAGCATCGAAATAATAGATGATATGATCAATATGGATGAAGGAGAAAAAACGTTAAGCTTTAACTATGCGCTTAATGATGATGTATCAGGTATCGAGTCGGTCTTAATCTCTTTGAGAGGTCCGAACCAGGAGAAATACTACATATCCGGCAATGCAGAAGAGGAAGGCGTATCATTCAGGCTGCCTGATGACGCGCCCTCCGGGATATATACAATATTTCAGGTAAGAATTTCCGATGTTGCGGGTAACAGAAGCTCTTATCTCAACAAAGATCTGGACTATTCTGAATATAGCAATTTAAACAACCCAGCAGGATATTTGAGAGATTTTGGCATTGAACCTTCATTTACCGTACAAAATGATAATCCCCCAATTAATCAGATTTCTCCGGATTTTACTCTTTTAGATTTTAATAGCAAAGACCAAATCGTTGACTTAACGGAAGGAGATGGCGGATTTAACTTTGAAATATCCGCAGGTGTATCTACTGGACTAGTGAATGGCATCCTAGTGAAATATATTGACCCGGCGGGAGGTCTCCACAGTGAATATATCAATGGCGCCCAAGGTAGCGTTTCCTTGAAACTGGATCTTTCACACTCACCTGCGGGTGAATATAACCTGTTTGAAATTTCTGTTTTTGACCATGAAGGCAACAAACAAACTTATGACAAGGCGGCCATTGAAGCAGAATTTGGGACTAGTTCAACAACTTTTGATGTTATTAATCCTGCCTTACCGGAGATTGAACTTGGTGAAAATACAATTCAAACCTATTTACCCATTAAAGCAATAACGCCAACAGGAGACATTTTGAAAGATGCTCTCCTCAACAATATTCAATATACATTGCCCGGCGATGGCTCTCCTTTAATCATTACCTACAGTTTTGCCAATTCGGAAAAAAGTATCTATGATCAAACGACAGGCTATTATAGTGAACCGAACGTGGATTTCGAAGAAAGCCGGTTTTTTACTCAACTTGATGGTAATGAACAGTCGCTTGTCCGTGACATTTTTGATGATATTGAGAATTTTGCCAACATTATTTTTGTTGAGATTGATGATAACGGCGCGCATTCTGCGGGGCATATGAGATTTGCTTGGACCTCTGGTGAAAGAGATCCCTCAAGTTTTTGGACCGATACGGCAGCGGCATGGTCTTTTTCTCCCACCGGGAATACACAAGCAGGCGACATTTGGTTGTCTGATCAGTCATTCCGTGACAAAGCTCAGGGTGACGAAACTCATCTTATTTTAAAGCAAACCCTAATGCATGAAATCGGTCATGCATTAGGGTTGAAGCACCCCCATGAGATAGAAGGGAATTTTGGCGTTTTACCGGATGGATATGATGGCAAGGACTATACACTAATGTCCTATAATGATTTTTCACATTATAATGGTTATGGGGCCTGGTACGGCGGCCCGCAATCATACATGTCCCTTGATATAACTGCCTTACAATATATTTATGGCGTTAATGATTCCACATCGGCAGGCGACGATGTCTACTATGTTAATGACGCTAATCTTAGTCTGTTCACCCTTTGGGATGTCGGCGGGAATGATACACTTAATACGAGCAGTCTATATAATCAATTTGGTGAAAATGCAATCTCACAAAATGTAGCTGTAAACCTGACACCCGGCACATGGAGCAATCTTCAGGTATATTATCAGGAATACGTGGATTACAGCAAAACAACCGATAACCGTGATCAAATATTTATCACCAATGACACCATTATAGAAAATCTCATAACAGGGGATGGCAATGACGTTCTGATTGGCAACAACGCCGACAATATTTTACAATCCAATGATGGCAATGATTTTTTAAGCGGCGGCCAGGGCATTGATACCCTTGCGGGAGGAAAAGGTGACGATATCCTGGTTTATTCTTCAGGAGATAATTACGATGGCGGTGAAGGAAGTGACACATTAATTCTGGAAGAATCCGGCTTAACACTTGACCTGTCCCAAATTTCAATGATCAACATGGAAGCGGTGGATATTACCGGGTCGGGAAACAACAGTCTGTCCTTAACACTTCAGGATATTCTTGATACTACTGATACAACCAATCAAATCATGATAAAAGGCGATACGGGGGATAGCGTCAGTTCCATCTCTCAAAACTGGGTATTGGGCGCTGATCAGACAATTGATGGCGAAATCTACCATACTTATACTTCTGGTGATGCGACATTGTTGATTGATGCCGATATAACACAGGATATTACCTGAGCCTGTTTTCTGCCGGTTTGGGGGTATTTTCATACAGAATTGCATCATATTTATGAGTTTACGGCCTAAATAATATCTCCAAAATTTACTGGCGTCCCGCGGGTGATGTCCCGGTTAACCGTCTTACCGATAACCTCATCATAAAACTTAGGCGCAATGCCAAAACCCGGGCGGATACTGCGCATGTTCTTGTCTGTAATGACGTCACCGGCCTTCATATCTTCCACAAAATACAGCGATCTGCGGAACTTCAAACTATTTTCTTCTGCGGGCTTGCGCTCATAACTGGCCCGACCCAAGGCTTGCCAAGCCACCCTGGCATCATTACAAAGAACTTTAACTTCTTTATCTGTTAGGGAAAAGGCGCTATCCGGCCCCTCTTTATCATCATCCAGCATGAAATGCTTTTCAATGATGCAAGCCCCTAAAGCGACCCCGGCCACGGCGACCGTTGTGCCAATCGAATGGTCCGATAGACCAGGAACAACGTCAAACCGCGCGCCAAGATCGGTGATTGTGCGTAAATTCGACTGCTCAACCGGGGCCGGATAACTGCTGATACAATGGAGCAGGGAAAGCTGTTCGCAGCCATTGTCACGGGCTGTTTTAACGGCCAATTCGATTTCTTCTTCATTTGCCATGCCCGTTGAAATAATCATCGGCTTGCCGGTTTGTGCAACTCGGCGAATGAGGGGAATATCAATCGATTCAAAAGACGCAATTTTATAGGCTGGCGCATCAAGGGATTCCAGCAGATCAACCGCCGTATGGTCAAAGGGACTGCTGAAGATGGTAATACCGATCTCACGAGCCTTGTCAAACATCGCCTGATGCCATTCAAAAGGCGTTTGCGCCCATTTATATAGCTTATGGAGGCTATAACCATCCCACAAGCCCCCGTCCCGGATCATGAAATCATCATTTTCGCAGTCGATAGTAATGGTATCGGCGGTATAGCTCTGGATTTTTACGGCATCCGCCCCGGCTTCTTTTGCCGCAACAATAGACTGTAAAGCCCGGTCCAGAGAGCCATTATGGTTGGCGGACAATTCAGCAATAATATAAGGAGGGTGCTGGGGGCCAATTTTTCGGCCATCTATTTTCATATGTGGGGTCACGAGCTTTGCCAAGTTTTATTTCTCTTCCAAAAGATTAAATTTGTTCAAAAAATTTAATCTTGTATCAAGCCATTGGTCCTTAAATATCGCCAAGCGGTGTATATCATACCTCTCTCCGTCTCTCAGATAGTGGCCTTTGAAAATCCCTTCTTCTTGAAAACCGAATTTTTTATGAAACCTTATAACTGACTCATTAAACTCAAGCACTTCACACCATAATTTCTCAAGTTTCAACTTTCGAAAAGCATAATCCAGCGCTGTGATTTCCATTAACGGGCCGATGCCTCGTTTTGAGGTATCTCCACTATAAAATGCCCAGGAAGATGTTTTATTTTTTACATCTATATATGTAAAAGAAATGACACCAGCGGGCCCATTGTCCTTCACAAAGATAAAATATTGGCATGAAGGATCATCCTTAATGGTTGCATACCAGTTGCGATGTTCTTCTTTAGAAATTATATGTTCATTATACATGCTCTTGCGAACGTCTGGGTGGTTTCGCCAACCCAAAATGAGATCAAGATATTTTTCTTCTAACGGAATTAATTCGAACACAACTTTATATTCCAGTCATCTTTCAGTAATTTCCTTAGCTACTAATATTGCCCCCAAAGCATCACAGATCTTCAAATTAGCATCTACCATCAAATCGTATAAATCAATGTCATCACTCAAATCAGCCAGAGCCTTATTGATAGCACGATCAAATTTTTTTCCCTCTCCCATTATAGGAATTATAGCACCAAAACCTACAAGTTTTTTCATTGCAAACTCTTGGTTTTCGGCCACTTGAATGAGCATGGACGGCAGCCCAAGACTTGCACGCTCCCAAGAAGTTGCCCCGCATGCCCCAATGGCTATATCTGCCTTCAGCATTAATTCAGCCATATTGGAAACCTCACTCAATACAGTAATATCAAGAGGAATATCTTTTGCAAGCTTCTTGACCTCCGAATAAAACGGAGAGGTCTCGCTTAGGACAACAGTAATGGAAGGTCCGTTTTTCCATTCCACATTGGACAATGCGCACAGTATCCGACTACTATAATTGGAAAGATCAGCCCCCCCCATCGAAATTAGAATATGATTAATGGAAATGAAATTCTTTCTTTTTTCTATGGCCTTACTTCTCATTTCGCTGAATTCGGTACGAAGAAGGGCGTACTTACTGCCAATGAGCAGCGTGGTATCAGCCGCAACCAAAGACTTATAATCCGCTTTTTCTCTTTGAAATGTCTGATCAAGAAGCAGGTCACAGTCATAATCACGATCAGCTAAATCATCGATCACCATAATTTTATTTACATATGGCCTTACAATATGATGCCATTCAGAGTCCAAGGCATAATGATCCACAATCAACCAATCCAACTTAGTATTCCGTAATACTTCAATAGTATCTTCAGCGTCTTGATGTTGTCCTCCGCCCCCAAGCCAGCTTTTATAAATTTGCCTTCCTTTGCCCGAATATGGTTTTATTTCTTTATGTATCGGCAACAAACTGCACTTAAACCCCTGTTGCTCAATATAAGAGATTTTATTTCCCGAATGTTCACAACAAATAAATTGAACCTTCGCTCCACTTTCTCTTAACTTATTCGCTAAAGTCAGACACCGCATGACATGTCCAGACCCAATGTTTAATGACGCGTCTACACGAATGCCTATATTTTTCATTGATCTTTGTATCTCTCAAGAGAAGCCGCATTCGCCTGATAAAGAAGCTCAGCGCGATACCAATCTTCTTCAGTATCAATGTCCTGCACCAAATGTCTTGGCAGTATAATCGGTATGGCAGAATCTGAAAACAAAGGAATATCTTGCAGAAAAGCCTCGGGTTGACCCCAATAAAATTGTCCTGCATCATGGTAGCCTTCTTCCAGATCCTGTGACCGGGTTTTCAGATGCTCCGGGTGGAACATCGCCATACGGCCTTCTTTGAGTTTAATGGCCCGTTGAACCGGAAAAGCAAAACTGGTAACCGTAAACGCATACGAGGCCGTTGGCTCATCCTTTAATTTTTGCAATCCTGATATAATGTCACAAGTACGCATAAAAGGAGCCGTAGCATATAGACAGCATATATAATTCACAGGCGACCCATCCATTTCTAACCAGGAAATAGCGTGCTTTATAACGTCAACAGTTGTCGCATAATCATTTGCAATGTCATCAGGGCGTAAAAAAGGCACTTCTGCCCCATATTCTATGGCAACCTTCTTAATCTCTGGGCAATCTGTAGAAACAATGACCCTGTCAAAACATCCACTCTCTATGGCCGCTTCAATAGTATAAGCAATGATTGGCTTTCCCAGGAAATTTCTAATATTCTTTTTGGGAATACGTTTGCTTCCCCCCCGGGCAGGTATCAATGCTATATTATTCATGCTTAATCTTTTTCGAATCATCTATATATCCAAAGGATAGTGCCGCAAAACAAGCTAAAACAAACCCTATAAATGTGATAATTATTACAATTAACGGCCTATTGGGGAACATCTTTTCCTCAGGCTCCATGGCCGGACTTATTGTTTTAAAGATATACTCATCATCCAGCTCAGCAAGCATATTTTTCTTCATGTTATCTTCAAGTAAAGCAACAAGAATCACATTAGTAGAAGCCACCTTGCTATCCTGAAGTTTGGCGATCAGATAATGGAATTTCTTTTGCGTTATCCCTTTATCAATCAGGCGCATATGGTCATTAATTTCTTTGACTAAGGCGGTCACCCATTCAACAGCTAATACAGGTGAATGATACTTCAATAACACCCGTTTCTTTGTCTATAGAGATACTTGGCCTATCTTTAAAATCCTCATAAACCTCAAAATCAGATGACTTTGGTATTTGGGGGGAGAGGATCGCGAACCCACTTTTCTCCCGCCATGAGAGGTACCAAAATATCATATTTTGATATAAAATTATTAATAAAGTGCTGTGATTTCATCTTCTCGAGAACAAGAATGGAATTCTGGTTCATTTCGCCGCCCAGATTGATGCCAGCTAGAGATCCTAGGCTTCCAAGGGAACTCCCAGATTGAGGCGCACCCGGACTATCGTTAGGGAATATTAAGAGCTCAGACTTATGCTCACTGGGAAGATATAAAGCGACAGCAATGCCAAGCACACCTGAAATGAAACCACAAACAAATATAAACTTCCAGCGCCTCAAAAGGGGGGAAGACAAGTGAAATATATCTATGTCCTCAGCTTCAGCCGGTTTCAAAATAAATTGATATAAAGATTGTTCTTTATACAGTGCTCTCATTATTATTTTTAGTATTGTCGTTCATTGTTTCACCAAAATAGTGGAAATTCAGAAATACAAACTATTCTCCAATGGTTTGCAAATCAAGCTTAGAAAAATAAATGTAATATGTGATTCTCTAGGATCTGTGGACAATTAAGGTCAGGGTGTTGCCCCGAACCGAATGATGCGCAGGATCCGGCCCGGATTATTCCTGTTGAGGTTCCAGGGGTCCTTGCGGGGTTTCAGGACCTGCCCGGCGCGCAGGTTCTTCACGGGCGGCTTGAATTCACCGTCCCGGGTTTCACAGGTGGCGCCCGGCGGGACTCAGACTTGCTGACCTTGGCAAATCCCTCGCGAATGATCGTCAGGGCGCGGTTGAGGTCCGGGGCCGTCGCCTCGGGCAGGATGCCGGTTTGAATAGCAGGGTTTCATTGGGAAGCATGGATGATATATTCATGTTTCCCTTTTCTTGATTAATCAACCGCTTCTTTTAAATTGGCCTCATGTAATTCGCGCAGCTCGCGCCAGCGTTGATATTGCTCTCGCTTTTCCGGGGCCGGGTCTTCAACGCCTCTGAGCCAGAAATTGAACCAGTCGAGATTGCGCCGGTAAACCAGATATTTATGAGCCGGCTGCCATTTGACATGATATTCATCGGGATAGATGATCATCTCCACCGGCTTTCCGGCGTCCTTCAGGGCATTATAATTGAGCATGGAATAATAGGCTTCCCGGTCGGCCACCTGGAGCAGGAAAGGCGTGTCAATCTTTGCTGCATTGGTTTCGATGGAAAATTTGCGCCGCATCTCATATCCCTGTGCGCTGAACGGCGGCCCGCCAAAGATGCTGTCATACAGCTTGCCAAGATTAGACGATGCGGAATATGTATAGTTTGGTGATGTTGTGATGCTATAGGCTGCGGATGCCGCCGCATAATCTCTGCCCAAAAGCGCGCTGTCAAGAATTGTTGATCCATAACTCAGACCGGAGATGCCGACCCTTTCACGATCTATAACACCCCGTTTATCAAGCCTGGATAGCATATTTTCTATAGCTGTCGCCGGACCCCGTTGGACAATCGTATAACGATAACGTGTGATCGCATTTTTTCGGGGCTCTGCGACCTTGTCATAAAAGACGACTTCCGGACTATCAAAGCTTAAGACCGCCATGCCATGTTGGGCATAGACATGGATCGGCTGCTCATCGCCTACGCCACCGCGCAGGAAGCCGCCCGAGCGATATTGTACAATAACCAGCGGGTATCTCTTGCCCTTTTGATAGTCCTTCGGATAGACCAGATGGGCGTGGGCCAGGTTGCCGTAATCATCCTCGCCAAAGATTTTCTCGATTTTGGTGAATGTGAAATCCTGAAACTCCGGATTCATGTCCACGATGGTGGCAATCTTGCCGTTGTCAATATCAACCGACACGATCTTGCGCGGCGTGGTCCAGCTTTCATGGCCGCAAATCAGCCGCTGCGCCGTCCGGGCGCAACTGTAAAAGCGGTCGTTACTGCGGTGAATGGCCCGCAAGCCTTTCTCGCCCGGCGTCCAGCCATAAAAGGAGGAAAGGGTCCCCCGCCTGCCGTCCCGGACCTGGAAGATGACTTCCCTGCCATCGGGCCGCCACCACAGCCCCTGAATGCGCGAACTGGTGCAGGCGTCAGCCGGACAGCGGAGGCTTTTATCGTCTTCGCCGGAGACGGTCACCACCATTGGCGGCCGGGGGCCCTTAAAAAGATCAGGATCGTCATTTTCGATCCAGGCCAGGCGCCGGTCGTCGGGTGATGCAGTTTTCATGCGCGCTTTCTGATCCAGCCGGAACCCCTGGCTATAGCCCGCCAGCCAGCTTTCTTCCTGGGCGGTAAACTCTTCGATTTCGGTTTTTGTCGCTTTACGTTCCGCCCCCGACTTGATGTCATAGACCCAGACCGTCAACAGACAGGCGCGGCCGCTTCCTTCCTTGTCCCAATATTCCACCCGTTCCCGTCCGTCCGTGCAGGGGGGAAGGTAAGCCCCGAACATCAGATAATAAATAGCGGGTTCCTGCTGGACATATCCCTGCCGGGCTTCCTGTTCGATCAGGGCTTCAATTTTCGCCCGGCGGCGGCCGATGGTGAAGAATATTTTTGACCCGTCCCGGGAAAGGCGCAGGTCCTGCACATTGCCGGCATTATGGGTCACCTGTTCATGACCATACCGATTACGATGGCTGCGCCAAAGTTGAATGGCGCCGTCTTTCACCTTGGTGAAATAAATCCACCGACTGTCCGGGGACCAGACAATTTCACTTGCCGTGATGGAGCCGGTGGGGGTTCCCGCCGAATTGACAAGAACTGTCGCCTCTCCCCCTTCCGCCACTTTAACCGCTTTCGCGCCGGATGTTGTCGCCGCCACATGCCAGCTGGTCTGATAGTCATTGGCGCCCTTGTCGGCTCGTTTAATCTGGAAAGCGACATATTTCCCGTCCGGCGACAGGGACAGGCTTTCAATATCGCGAACCGCCGCGAGGTCGTCTATGGTAATGCCGCGTTTGTCATCCGATGCGGCAAAAGCCTGCTCATTCAGACTGCAACAAAAAACGAGCAGGGATAACAGAACCCAACGGGTGATATTGAGTTGTGCGATATATTGTGAATCCATTATGTATAATCCTAAAAGTTTTATCTGGTTGATTGTAGAAGAACTGGATTCCCTAACAGGCGGTTGAAAAAGGGTATTTTCATTATCATTCCGGACGAGCGCACCGTCCCCCCATCCTCGGGCTTGACCGGGGATCCAGAAAACTTCTACCGAAGCCATCATAACCATATGATTTTAAAAAAAGTTCTGGATTCCCGGTCGGGGCCGGGAATGAGGGTTTAGAAAGCGGGAACCCCGCATAAATATCACCACTTCTTGGTGATCTGGAAGCTCAACACCCGCCCCGTCGGGCTGTGTACGCTGGGGTCATAAAATATGCCGATGCCGCTAGGATTGATGATGCTTGTCACAAAGGGCGGATCCTGGTCGAACAGATTGATGGCGCTTAAGGTAAAGGTCGTGTTATCCAGGACGCCCCCGTCAAACCCGTCTTCCGTATTATAGCTGAGGGTCAAATTGGTCGTGGTCCAGGAATCAACATCAACTGGCGTTTCTACATTATCCCGGTTGTTCGAGTAACCGTCTATATAATTAATGGTAAGGTTGGCGGTAAAGCCTTTCTGAGACCATGAAACGCCACCGGTCATGCGTAAATCGACTGGATTATCAATCGTATCCACCACTTCAAAAGCTGGATCTGCAGGCGAGAATTGTTGTATGAAGTCAAATATGTAGGTGCCGCCCAACGAGAAGTTCCAGTTTCCTGAACTATCCGTATCCAGACCATAGGAGGCCGAAAAATCAAGACCATGGATAGTGTTACGGCCGAAGTTTTGCTTCCGCCCATCGAAAACTACTTCCGCGTCTGCAAACTCAGCAGGTGGACCTACTATCCCGGGAAAAAGTTTAGTAAAATTAAATTGAGTGTAGCTTTCGACCAGTGCAAGGACATCAGCATCAGGGCCATTGAAATTAAGGAATGGAATAGCCCTTGGATTATTAAGGACAGTGAAAAAGCTGAAACTAGGAATACCAATCCTGTTTTCGTAATCAATATCGAAATAGGTAGCGCTTATAGTTAGACCTGAAACTGCTACCGGCTGCAGATCAAACCCGGCAGTCCACAGCGTGGCCGTTTCCGGTTGTAGATTAATATTTCCTGATCCACTCAAGGTGAGAAGAAGACTGGTTCCCGTGGGAGACATATCGTTCGCTATACTATTCAACAATGCCGTTGAATTCTTGCTTTCATCCAGTTCCGGCAACAGGGGCGCGCGAAAAGAGGTGCCGTAAGTGCCCCTTAAATTTAATCCTTCCACCGGCGACCACAGCACGCCGAATTTGGGATCGGTCGAGGAGCCGAAATCGCTGTAATCCTCATAACGGCCGGAAATGCTGACCTCCAGCTTCTCCACCCCCGGCATCCGGTTGTCTTCCCCGACCAGCGGCACATAGAGTTCGCCAAAAACAGCATAGACATCACGACTAAAGTCATCAATAGGACTACGGATCTGGTCTGGATCAATTGATAAATCCAGATCTGTGAGTTTTTCGTGGCGGAAATGTCCCCCAATTGCCAGTTTTACATCGCCGCCAGCCATTTGAAATACCGATCCATCAATCTTGGCGTCTGCTGATAAATTCTCTGAAGCCCGGCCAAGGACAGTACTATCGCTTTCTGCTTCATCCAGATCGCGCGCTTTTTGAGTGGTTTCATTTCGGCTGAATGAGCCAACCAATTCAGCGCGCCATGCATTATTCAGTTCTAACGAACCTCCAAATGTACCTCCAAATTGTTCAGTTTCACTGCTTGTTAAACTGGCTGGGTCCGTGATAACAATGGTGAAAAGGCGTTCAGTATCCCGTTTGTTGTAATAGGCCGTTGCAAAAACCTCAAGCTTCTCGGTTAGTTTCTGCCCGCCAGTCAGGAAAACACTATGCCGTTCCTGTTCGGGCAGGAGCTGTTCCAGATCAGGGGTATCTTGCGAAAAACTACGGTCCTTGGCGAAAAGCGGTTCACGCTGATTATATTCATAGGAAATCAGGCCATGACCCCGATCCCAGACCTTACCGAACGTCTGGCCAAACTGATACTCTTCAAGGCCGCCCTGTGTCGCTAGGCCATACCGCAGACGAGTTTCGGCCCCCTCATAATCTTTCTTCAGTTTAAAATTCACCACGCCGCCAACCGCGTCAGATCCGTAAATCGCCGACGCCCCGTCGGTCAGCACCTCCACCCGTTCAATCGCGGTCAACGGAATCAACGAAATATCAACAAAATCACCACTTCTTCCGGATGGGGCGAGCCGCTGACCATTCAATAAAACCAATGTTGATACATTGCCGAGACCGCGCAGGTTGACGCCAGTGCCTTCATTGATATTCTCGCCTGCTTGGTTCTCAAAAGATATACCGCCTGTACTCTCTGAAATACCACCACCAAAATTTTGTGGCAGGCTTTGGATAAATTGCGGTAGGGTCGAATAGCCTTGGATATCGATCTCCCCCCGGTCATAGGTAAAGACCTGCGACCCCACCGGACCCACCCCGCGGATATGCGATCCGGTGACGACGATCTCTTCAAGTTCGAGTTCCTCAATCTTGTCCTTTTCCTCATCCTCCGCAAAGCCGCCAAGCCGCGCCTGATATTCCGCGTCGGATGTCAGGGAAATCGCCCGATACCCCGCCTGCCGTGTTGCGGCGCCGACAAGGATGGTTCCCAGTTCATTGACCCGGTAATCAATGCCCGTGTTTTCAAGCAGGCGCTCCAGGGCCGTCACCGGATCGTAAGCGCCGGCAAGACCCTGCACGGTCCTGCCTTTGATGTCCGCTTCAACAAAGGAAATCTCCAGACCGCTCTGAAGACCGAATTCATTCAGCGCCGCCCCGAGGTTTTGGGCGGCGATATTGAACGCAACTCTGGCGTCTGTATTTATATCTTTTGAGGGTTCTGCGGCATAGGCGACGCCTTGCGCCATGATAAAAGCCGCGCATCCCGTCAACGCCCATGATTTTAGCGATTTCCTGTTACCCATCTTTCTTCTCCCAAAGCTTGTCGTTGTTTTGTTATTTTCACCAAAGGCCGGATAACGCCTTGTGGGGATGTAGACGGGAGAAAACGCGCAATCCTCATCAAACGACATAAAAATTTAAAAAAGCTGGTTATCCCTTATTTGATTTCCCTTACTCTTTCCACAGCAGGGTGATCTCATTATGGGCGGTGCGCTGGCTGTCGATGGCGTGGGTCGCTTTCTGGGCCGCAAGGAAGGGCGCGACCTGGCCCGTTTTGAAAACGCCGCTGACACGAATTTCCCATAGCCGCGGGTCGTCGGAAAGCCTGATCTGATCCGTGGTATAGCGATTGATCTCGGCGACGGCGCCGCCAAGGGGCGTATCGCGAAAAACAAGCCGCCCTTCCCGCCAGCTTATAATTTCCTCAAGGTCGACTTTCTGCGCCGCCCGGTCCCGGGTGGCGGAGGCGATAAGCCGCTCGCCGGCGACAAGCTCTATCCGGTTTTCCGGGATCGTCGCCGACCCGGCCGCCGCATCATCGGCGACAAATTCATCGACCGCCACCCGGCCCTCCACGAGGGCGACCTGAACTTCTTCGCCCGCGCCTTTGCTTTCCGGGGCCAGCTTGACGTCAAAGGCGGTGCCCAGGGCGGTGATGCGTTGCTTTCCGGCCCTGACCACAAAAGGCCAGGCGGCATCCCTGGCGACCTCGAACAGGGCCTGGCCCCGGCGCAGCCGAATGCCCCGCTCTGCTGCATTATAGGCGACTTCAATCCGGGAATTTGTGTTCAACGTCACCGTTGACCCGTCGGCGAGCATGATGGTGGATCGCTGGCCAAGGACCGTATCATAGGCCCTGAAAGTCGCCTCATCGGGCGCGCCGCCCTGTTTCGACAAGGGGTTCAGGAACAGGACTGTCGAGAGTAAAACAACAAAAATCATCGCGGCGCCGGCAAGGGCCTTATGCCGCCAGAAAGGCGGCGTCGGCGCCGTCTGTGCCCTAACCTCCGTCACCATATCCGCCAATTCAGCATAGCCCCGGTGCCGGTCGACGAAAGCAAGCGACCGTTCGGTGCGTTCAAAAGCCGCTGCATGTGCGCGATCCTGCGCGCACCAGGCGTCAAAAGCGGCGCGCTCCGCCGGGCTGCAGTCGGGCGACGCCAGACGCATGGCCCAACGGGCCGCTGCATTTTCAACGGTTTGCTGTTTGTTATGTATTTTCTCATCCCTCATAATTCATTCCCGAAACATCGCGTCAGATAGGCAATCGCCTTTACCATATGCTTCTCGACCGTGCTCACCGAAATCCCGAGTCGACGGGCGACATGCTTGTGTTTCATCCCCTCGATGCGGCACAATATGAAGACCTGTCGGGTGCGTGTCGGAAGCTTGTTCAGCACCGCCAGCAACAGGTGAATATTTTCCTTCCCCTGATATATATTTTCAGGGGAGACATCCTGAACCGCATGAGTCCGGTCCTCATATTCAACATGGTCAACATAGGAATGCGTTTGCCGCTTGCGCAGGAAATCCTTCCAGACGCTTGACGCTGTCTGCATCAGATAGGCTTCAGGATTTTTAATCTTTGTCGCCGCCCCGCGCCCCGCAAGCCGGGCAAAGACGTCCTGAACCAGGTCATCAACCGTCGCTTTCTGACAGCCCCGCTTCCTGAAATAACGCATCAGGGCAGCCGAATAAAGCTGAGCAAATCCTTTCAACTCCTCATTTCTTAATGTTGTATCTGATGAACCCATAGACGTTTTCATGATGATCTGACGTTTTGACAAGCGTTCAACTTCCCCCGCATTCACCCTTCCCAATACTGTAGACGTGGCGGATCAGAAAATCCTCATCTCCGGAGAAAAAAACTTTGGTTTATGTCGCAAAACAAGGTCATCGCCAGGGTATTGTTCCGTCCGATCAACTTTTCCCGCCGCAACATGGCTCAATCATAGCATCAATTGGCGTATCCACAAAACCGGCGAGGCTGTTCTTCCCTCTGAAAAAGAGGTAGTATAGAAGAAAATAACGATAAAATTATATTTGGGACGGACACATCGTGATAAGAAAATTATTGTTTATCGCCTTGCCTTTGCTTGTATTTGCATTTTTCAATTTGATGGCGCCGGCTCAGGCCGATCAGGCCGACTGGACAGAAAAAAAACTGGGACAGGTTATCCTGAAGGCAGACAGGGCGGCCCGACGGCAGAACTGGGCGCGGGCGATCAAATACGGCGAGCAAATGCTCTTAGGCGTCCAAGTCCTTAATCAGAAAAGTGACGCCAGATATATTCATCTGCTCAAAAATCTCAACCGGTATTATGACAAGGCGGGCCGCCTGACGGAAATCGGCCCCAGGGTGGCGGCGGCCTATCGCCTGTCAAAGGCGCATCTGGGTCTAACCCATGACACCACCATGATGAGCCGCCACCTTTATTACAAACTTCTTCTCGCGGAAAGAAAATACCGCGACGCCATTCCCCTTGTTCAGGAGAATATCGATATCGCGAGGAGAAGCCAGAAAGACCCCTTCAGGCAGCTTCATTTTCTCGAGCAGTTGGCGACGCTTTACGGCCTGACCAAACAGCTTGAAAAAGAAGAAAAAGCGCTTCTTCACTTCCTGGAAGCGAGCCGGAAAATACTGGATGCCACCGATAAAGAGCATATGGATATTATTCTGATGCTGGCCCAGAATTACTGCCGCCGGCAAGAAACGGAAAAATTCAAGAAATTAGCCGTACAGCATCATTTGAAATATTTCTGCAAATAAACGCGCCCATTTAACGGAAAAATTACAGAAGCGGCATAATTTTAAGAAATGAAACGAGGCCTTCAGAAATGAAAGCAAGTTCATACACTTTAACGAGCACCTCTGCACAGAGATTATGACTCTTTGAATTCTGATTATTGTTGTCTTTCGAGTTTGGGGCCGGCGCGGGCCATTTTGGTTCCGGCTTTTTCGGCTGTGAACATCAATTTGATTTTTGCGGCAATTTCGGAGATGAGCTTGTCACGCTCTTCGATCCGCCTGTAGAGGCATTGCCGCGCAGAACGCCGATTTCGATCTCCACCATGTTGAGCCAGCTAGCGTGCTTGAGGGTGAAGTGGAACGCCAGTCGTTTGAGCACGCGTCTGGCTTCCCTGCGGGGAAAGCCTTGTAGAGGGCGGCGGGGCTGTGGGTCGACAGATTGTCGAGCAGGACACGGATTTTTGTGGCTTTCGGGAAGTGACTGTCGGTGAGAACCCGCATGCGCATGGCAAAGTCCGCTGACCTGCACCGCTCGGTGGCCTTCACCTTGCGCCAGGGCCGGTGAGCATCAGGGAAGACAAAAAGGTTGGCCGCGCCGGTGCGCCGGTATTCGCAATCGTATGATAATGAGCGCACCCATCAGGGCAAAATCTGCAAAGGGCGAACCCCAATGCAGACATTACTGGTGGGAAAACAGAGCTGGCAGGATAATTTGTAGATCAGGTTTAACCTGACAGCCGCCAACTCAAAATCGGCTCATGCCTGATCAGGTCTAAACT